>Ga0214921_10002555_pt1 | contig 29389 bp, 26 predicted proteins | sample LL1505_MetaG_FD_177992 | JGI IMG/M metagenome (GOLD analysis project Ga0214921, IMG submission 177992) | Freshwater microbial communities from Lake Lanier, Atlanta, Georgia, United States - LL-1505 | ecosystem: Environmental > Aquatic > Freshwater > Lake | place: USA: Georgia | collected...
CACCAGTTTCTCCTGTCTCACCAGTTGCACCGGTTTCACCAGTTGCACCCGTTTCACCAGTAGCACCCGTTTCACCAGTAGCACCCGTTTCACCCTTAGCACCAGTTGCACCCGTAGTTCCTGTTTCACCAGTGGCTCCTGTTTCACCAGTGGCTCCTGTTTCACCAGTGGCTCCTGTTTCACCCTTAGCACCAGTTGCACCAGCGGCACCAGTTGCACCAGTGGCTCCTGTTTCACCCGTAGCACCAGTTTCACCCGTAGATCCTGTTTCACCAGTGGCTCCTGTCTCACCATTTGCTCCTGTCTCACCAGTTGCACCGGTTTCACCAGTGGCTCCTGTTTCACCCTTAGCACCAGTTGCACCAGCGGCACCAGTTGCACCCGTTTCACCAGTGGCTCCTGTTTCACCAGTGGCTCCTGTTTCACCCGTAGATCCTGTTTCACCCGTAGCTCCTGTTTCACCAGTGGCTCCTGTTTCACCAGTGGCTCCTGTCTCACCCGTTGCACCGGTTTCACCAGTTGCACCTGTTTCACCCGTAGCACCCGTTTCACCAGTGGCACCTGTTTCACCAGTTGCACCCGTTTCACCCGTGGCACCGGTTTCACCAGTGGCACCCGTTTCACCAGTGGCACCCGTTTCACCAGTGGCACCGGTTTCACCAGTGGCACCGGTTTCACCAGTGGCACCCGTTTCACCAGTGGCACCCGTTTCACCAGTTGCTCCTGTCTCACCAGTTGCTCCTGTCTCACCAGTTGCTCCTGTCTCACCAGTGGCACCGGTTTCACCAGTGGCACCGGTTTCACCAGTGGCACCCGTTTCACCAGTTGCTCCTGTCTCACCAGTTGCACCCGTTTCACCAGTTGCTCCTGTCTCACCAGTTGCACCGGTTTCACCAGTGGCACCCGTTTCACCAGTAGCACCCGTTTCACCAGTTGCTCCTGTCTCACCAGTTGCTCCTGTCTCACCAGTTGCTCCTGTCTCACCAGTGGCACCCGTTTCACCCGTAGCACCCGTTTCACCAGTTGCTCCTGTCTCACCTGTAGCACCCGTTTCACCAGTTGCTCCTGTCTCACCAGTAGAGCCTCTTGCACCCGTAACACCCGTAGAACCCTTTGCCCCAGTTGCGCCAGTAGCACCTGTTTCACCCCGTGGACCCATAGCTCCTGCACCAAAATATGTTCTGTTACCTCCAAAAATATCAGTTAAATACATATTCGGAGTGGCATATCCTTCTCCCGGTGTGTTTCCAGAAACATCACAATGAAGTACACCATAACCAAGTTGTACGTATGGTGTAAATGATGCATCTAACCCTTGCAAATAAGCAGTCTGTGGAATACCATTTGTACTTGTATCAATATAATATTTTGAACTTGGATCATTCCAACTAGGGTCACTCCATGCTAAACCATTTTGAAAAAGAGGGTTGTTAGACAAATCAGGATAAAATGCACCAGCAATAACACGTTCGACTTCAAGTCCGGCAAGTTCATTTTTTCCTATTTTGGTACTAGGAATATAACTAACATCAGGGAAAGGTCTATCAATAGCAATTCCACCTTTTATATTTGATGCTATTGTAAAAAATGCATTTCCACCACTATTAGGAAGTGAATTATTTGTTACTGAACTTTGTATATGTAGTGTAGAAGCGCCACTAACATCAAGAGCAGCGGTTAAAAATACTGATTCATTAAGTCCTTGAAGTATTTCAATTTGTCCGTACTTTGCATAAACAGTCTCTGCATAGATACCATTAAACCTAGTTTCAGCACTACCTATATTTGTTCCAGTGCTAGTATATCTTCCTGTTTCGTCATTGTAACTCCATTGTCCAGCAACATCTGGCATCAAATTTCCACATACATCTATTCGTATACTAGGTGAATAAGCAACGTTACCACTATTATCAGGTGTTTCATCCTTCACTAGAATTTGTCCGTATCCCGCTTTGGATAAATCAACATTCGCATTACCTCCACCTCCCCCAACACAAGGAAATGTGGTTCTAACATATGCAGGTGTCGTTTTATCATTAAAATACAATGTAACAGTTGGTGCAGAAAAATTACCTAGTGTCAAAAAATTCATTGGTAAAACAAGATTTGCAACAACACTAATAAATAACTTTGTTCCAGGATCCAAAAAATGCGTTTTTCTTATTATGCCAGGAATAATGACCTCTGTTGAATCACACGTATCGCTGCAACTATTATTGTTTACAATTACCGGAGTTACGTCGACACATATTTTTTTAAAACCGCCAGTTGGTGTAGACCTGTATAAAGACCAAGACAAAGTAACAGAAACACCCGATGTATTATTTATTAAACTACTACTAGCCCAAAGATGGACATCCCAAGTTCCAGGTGCAATGATAGGTGTTGAAGCATATATACTTGGTTTAATCTCAAATTGTATGTTAGGCTGATTTGCAGTTAGAACAGGGGGAACAGGTGTACCAAAAATATTTGCAGATTGCAATGGAACAGTGAACTCTGCGTTGGATGAAAGATTTAAAGATGTATCCACAACATAAAAACTATAAATATTATATGACATTTCTGTAACAGACAATGCATTGAAATACAATATTTCACCACCGGCAGGGCCTGGTGGACCTAAATCACCAGGTGGTCCAGGTGGACCAGGTGGCCCCGGTGGAACTGGGGCAGGGCATGGCGGCAATGGTAAACAGGGTCTATTCTGGCAGTTTCTGATAGACTCCAGGTAGTTTTGATAACTTTTGTTTGCCATTTTATATATATATATTTTAAAATACTTCAAAATATACATAATGTTTCATTCATATAATAACATCAAAGAACAGAATAAAATAGTTGACCTGTTAATACAAGTCTAATATAGTGTTATCATGACTAGTAATATAGTATAAAAATCTCCAACGATCTAACTTGTAAATTAATTGCCAAATATTTATTTCCCACACTAATTTTTTATGTTCTTTAATCATTTGTAAACATTCCTTTTTTGTTAAATCTGCAAATTCTGTCAACGACTTGATATTTCCGCCAAAAATACTTCCTGCAAAATACCAACAAATATCCTTATACAAATCCACCTGACATATGTAATCCGGATTCCAAATACAAGCGATTCTTATATTTACTGGATATTCTAAATATTTAAGTCGAAGAATTTTTTCAATAAATTCTTCATCACTATTAACACGAATCATGTGTTTTATTCCTAAATCAATCCAAATAAATTGTGACGCTCCGTAATTATTCATTGTCATTGCCTTTCTAACAAATTCTGTTTTATAACACATTGTGAACATATATTCTTTTGTATCTTTTTCGGGATTTTTTGTTTCTATTTTAGAATTGTCTATTTCATCTATGTAATCATACAAATAATTGCTTTCTTTTACAAAAGGAATAATTGTTGTATTATCATTAATAAATTGAATAAAATCATTGAATATAGTTTTATCTATAAAAATGACTTTATTTATTGATGCAGATAATAATGGTCGCGCTAGTTCTATATATTTTGAATAATTTCTATCTTGTCTGTAATTAATATTTGTCATGAAGGCAGACACAATAGTTGCCCCAGGTCCCTTGGGCGTTTCATTCATATTTTATTTTTTATATTACACCAAACATAAAAAATATTATTATTATGCATAATTATCCTACTTTCTCATATCCCATATCCTACTTTACCTACCTATCCGAGTTATGCAGGAATAGATGACAAACATAATTTTATACTACCCAAACTAGCCACGTCATACTTAACAACAAGAGGCAAATCATTTTCTAAATATAATTCTATTTGAGAACACAAATTCGTACATTTAATAAAATATCCCAAATTTTTCAATGAAAATTCGCCCTGGATAATTTTTGAAGAATCTTGTTTCATGATAAACTCCATATTTCCGTCCGACTCGGTTCTGTGAATTTCAGCAGAAGCAAATTGCCCCGAACATTTAAATATGAGTTCATTACCAACCGATTTGATTTCTAATTTTTCTGAAATACACGATAAATCACGAACGATTTTTTGAAAATCAGCAGAAGGTAAATTTATAACAGAAGAAAATGTCACATCGGGATATTCCAATTCTTCTAATTCGGGTTCTATCAATCGCAACTTTTGTGTTTTACATTGTTTAATTTCTCCATTTTCAAATTTCAATGCCAAATGAGAAACAATACCATCATTATAATCGGAATTTTCAATATAAATAGTCAACGTGTCATCATTGTCAATAGAATTAATAAGTTTAAACAAATGAAACATATTTACACCAATTATAATTTTCTCCTTTTTGCACTCATATAATTCAAAATTCTCTGCGGCAAGATGTAAATGCGCCAAAATAGTATGCGATTTATCCATATTAATAATACGAATACCGTCTTTTGAAAAGGTAATGTTTGTTTCTAATAAAATATCCTTCAATGCAGCCATAAGCGTTCTAAATGGAGCAATTTGTACCGTTTTCATTGTAAAAACATTGGAATTTATATCTTCAATTGTATTTGTATTGAATGATGACATGTATATATTTTTTCATATAAAACCTTTAAATCATTTTATGTAAAAAAAACAAATGCGTTTATTTATTATATTTTTTATATACAAGTTTTCTCGTTTTTCCACTTTTTCTGCAACCCGATTTTATTATATTATAGTCAACTAATGCAGCTTTACCAGCAGTAATTGCGCTTGCTAATCTTGCAATTCCCCACGAATGTGCGGTTTGATTTGGTCGTGAACCCGATGAATAATAAGCACCTTGTCCTTTACGAATAATATTAGATAATGCAGAGAGAGAACAACCTGTTCGTTTAGATAATTCTCTTGTTGCACCTATTTTATTTACATGGAATATTTTTTTTGCACGTAAAATATGAGATGATACCTTTGGTTTGAATGATTTTACTTTTTTACGTGTATAATAAATACCCTTTTTATACAACCGTCTTGATTTATTTATCATATTGTATTGTTTTTTTCGATCTTTACGAGTAAGCGAAGAGGGATTATAACGCATTGGAATTTTAATTTTCTTTTTTTTCGTAAAATATTTCATTTATATATGTATACATAATAAATATACATAATATTGAATGAATCAAGTTACATTTATTATTCCTACTATTGGAAGGGAAACATTGTATCGTTCTATATACTGTTTATTTCAACAAACTATACCAAATTGGAAAGCTATTATTATTTTTGATGGTATAGATCCAATTTTAGAATCAACAGATAAACGAATTACAATTGTAAAATGCGATAATAAATTAGGCAAAGGTAATACCGCAGGGGGTGTAAGAAATTTTGGAATGAAATTGGTTGATACTGAATGGATTGCTTTTTTAGACGACGACGATACAATTTCATTCAACTATTTGGAATATTTTTACAAAGAATTAGAACTGATGACTGATTTAGATGTAATTATATTTCGTATGTATCATCACGTATATGGTGTTTTACCAAGAATAGATAAAACCGATTTTTTTAAATGTGAGGTTGGTATTAGTTTTGCTATTAAAAAACATTTTTTTGATGCAGATGTAAAATTTGTTCCTTCAAATACAGAAGATTTTGATTTATTGGATGATATACGAAATAAAAAGAATAAAAAGTATAAAATGGTTATTTCTCCTTATACTAAGTATTTTGTAAAAAATATGTTTTTTAGCAATAATCATGATCAAGAAGGCGTTCGTTCGTACATAAATTGTGACGAATGATACAGTCATCAAAAGATACTAGTACTAATACTAACAAAAAAAATAATATGATGACATAAATAATCATATTATTTGTGTATTTTGTTTTGTTATTCTTGTATTTTATTCATATTGTAAAACGAACTATAATTTTATTTTATTTATTTTCTATGTCTCTTTCTGGTTTTATCACCAATTTTAACATATCCAAACTTTCCTTTCTTTGTACCATAACCTGCCTTCAATAGACGTTTTTCTTTTTTAGCAGTAGCATGTTTAGATTTGCTGACAATTCTTCCGTGTTTATTCTGCATCAAATGATTTTTAGTCAAACCGCCGCTAGTCTTGTAGCAAGTTCCATTCCACACCTGCGCTCTTGAACCAATTAAAGTGTCATACTTTTCACGAATTGCACGAGAAACACGAGTCATCTATTTATATAGTATACAAACAAAAAAAATAAAAAAAATAATAAAAATGATAAAAAATAAATCCAAAAATGTAATCTAAAAAAAATTCAATATTTATTTTTAGGTGCCTTAATATTTCCTCCGGGGCGACCTTCTTTTAATTCCGGTTGTGAAATAAAGTTAGTTGTTTTTCCTGCTGCTGGACTTGTGTATAAAAAATGTCCCACGATCATTTTTTTACTAATGTTTTGATTTCCATTTATGGAAATGTTTTTAGTAACAGTACATTTTTTACCGGACATTTTATTATACAACTGTTGTTGTGTCATATTCATATAACTAAATCCATTTACTCTTGGAACCGGACAAATATGGTGAAATGGATCACTTGTTTTATAGTCGCACATTTATTATATTTATCCAACAATAAAATTGATAAGAAATAATACAAATATAAAAATAAACATCCAACTAAACTTAATCCAATTGCCTAGTAATCAAATAACAATTGAAATAATGACATCCCTAGAAAGTGAAACCTTGGCATTGGCATCTAAATATCAACAAAAAACAGATACAGAACATATATTACATAACCCAGATACATACATCGGGTCAATAGAACAAGTTGAATGTGACTTGTATATACTTACAAATGCAAATGGTGGAAACGAAACTGAAAATAAAATCACTTTAAAAAATATTCACTATATTCCTGGATTATATAAACTCTTTGACGAAGGCATTGTAAATTGCAGGGACCACTTTGTGAGAATGCAACAATATATCCTAAATAAAACAGAAAACGCGTTACCCGTAACATATATTGATATTGACATTCGCGAAGATGGAACAATTGTAATGATAAATGATGGTAATGGAGTTGATGTTGCAATGCATCCTGAGTATAATATTTGGATTCCAGAATTGATTTTCGGTCATTTGAGAACAAGCACAAACTATGACAAGAGTGAAAAAAAAATTGTAGGTGGTAAAAATGGATTTGGATTCAAACTGGTTTTGATTTGGTCTACTGTGGGTTCAATTGAAACTGTGGATCATATTCGTGGATTGAAATATACACAAACATTTTCAAATAATTTGAGTGAAATCGGTAAACCAGTTATTACTAAATCTGGAAAAGCCAAACCCTATACTAAAATCACTTTCAAACCAGATTATGCTAGACTTGGTATTCCCGGCGGTCTCTCCGCGGATATAATTTCTCTCCTCAAAAAACGCATATATGATATTGCAGCAGTAACCGACAAATCATTAAAAGTAAAATATAATTCTCATGCGATTCCAGTGAAAAATTTTCAACAATATGTAGATTTGTATATTGGCGCAAAAGAAGTAACACCGCGCGCTTATGAAGATACTGAAAATGGCCGTTGGGAATATGCCGCTGCAATCTCTCCAACACACGAGTTTCAACAAGTCTCTTTTGTAAATGGTATTTCAACAACCAAAGGAGGAAAACATGTGGAGTATATTCTAAATCAAATTACTCGTAAACTTGTCGCATTTATCGAAAAGAAGAAAAAAGTTGTGGTAAATGCAAATAGTATCAAAGAACAAATAATTCTGTTTTTGCGATGTGATATTGAAAATCCTGCATTTGATAGTCAAACAAAAGATTATATGAATACACCCTCTTCCAAATTTGGGTCAACGTGTACGGTTTCGGACAAGTTTATTGAAAAATTGGCAAAAATGGGTATTATGGACGCGGCGTGTGCGTTGACAGAAGTAAAAGAAAACAAGGCAGCAAAAAAAACGGACGGTGTAAAAACAAAAAATATTCGCGGTATTCCTAAATTAATTGATGCAAACTGGGCGGGAACTGAAAAATCCAAACATTGCACGATTATATTTTGTGAGGGTGATTCTGCAAAAGCAGGTATTGTCTCTGGACTTTCGTCTGATGACCGTAATACATTTGGTGTATATCCTATGAAGGGTAAAATTCTAAATGTGCGCGGCGAAACGACGAAAAAAATAACAGAAAATAAAGAGATTGCAGAAATAAAAAAGATTTTAGGTCTGGAAACTGGTAAAGAATATAAAACGATAGAAGATGTTTATAAGTCACTACGATACGGTAAGGTTTTATTTATGACGGACCAAGATTTGGATGGAAGCCACATCAAAGGACTAGGAATTAATCTTTTCCAAAGTGAATGGGCGAGTTTATGTCACATTCCTGGTTTCATTGGATTCATGAATACGCCTATTTTAAAAGCAAAAAAAGGTAACACAGAATTGGTGTTTTACAACAATGGCGAATACGAGGCTTGGACCAAGGAACAAATGCAATCACAAACACAGTCACAATCATCCGCACATGTGTCTTCAATAAAAGGATGGAATATTAAATATTACAAAGGGTTGGGAACAAGTACTGGTAAAGAATTTCGTGAATATTTTGAGAAAAAAAAGATTGTTGGATTTGAGCATAACGGACAACAGAGTGACAATGCGATTGACATGGTATTCAATAAAAAACGCGCAGATGATAGAAAAGAATGGTTAGAGGTGTACGAGAGAGAAAGTTATTTAGATACGACCAAAGAAATGGTAACATATGAGGAATTCATAAATAAAGAACTCATACACTTCTCCAAGTATGACTGTGACCGCAGTATTCCCAATTTAATGGATGGACTAAAAATCAGTTTACGAAAGATTCTATTTGCAGCATTCAAGAAAAACTTGACGAGTGAAATAAAAGTCGCACAATTCAGTGGTTATGTCAGCGAACATTCAGGTTACCATCACGGTGAAGCGAGTTTAAATGCTGCAATTGTCGGCATGGCGCAAAACTTTGTAGGTTCTAATAATATAAATCTCTTTGTTCCCAGCGGACAATTCGGTACACGATTGCAGGGAGGTAAAGATAGTGCGTCGGAAAGATATATATTCACCTACTTGAATAAGATTACTCGTTCTCTCTTTCCACAACAAGATGATGCCGTTTTGAATTATTTGGACGACGACGGACAACAAGTAGAACCGTTGTATTATGCACCTATTATACCAATGGTGTTGGTGAATGGCACAAAGGGAATTGGAACAGGATTCAGCACAGAAATATTGTGTTATCATCCGCTGGAAATTATTCATTATTTGAGAGATAAATTGCAACCGCAACTAAACGTTCAAACAGAATATGACTTTACACCGTATTACGAAGGGTTCAAAGGGTCTATCCAGTTACTTGGTGATTCCAAAAATGTAAATGCTAAAAATGCTAAAAATACAAATACAAAAAAGTATTTGATAAAAGGAAAATATGAAAAACTAGCAATAGATAAAATACGTGTTACAGAGTTGCCGGTTGGATATTGGACGGAAAATTTCAAGGAATTTCTTGAATCATGCACCGACTCTGTTGATAAAACAGGTAAAAAGACCACACCGATTATAAAAGACTACGATGATATGAGTAAAGACACAACAGTGGATTTTACCATCACTTTTGCAAAGGGGAAGTTAGAGGAATTGGAGACAACGCCCACAGAACACGCCAACTGCAATGGATTGGAAAAGCTGCTTGGACTCTATACAACTGCATCCACATCCAATATGCATCTGTTTGACGCCAATGATAAATTGAAAAAATATGATTCCGTCCAAGAAATTATTGATGATTATTCAGTGACGAGATTAGAACTCTATGAAAAACGCAAAAATCATATGATTGATGTATTGACAAAAGAGTTGATTGTTCTCTCCAACAAGGCAAAATATATAAAAGAAGTATTGGATGGTTCTGTTGATTTGCGTAAAAAGACGAAACAACAAGTCATTGATATGCTGATTTCAAAGGGATATGATATTTTGGAAAATGAAAATGATTCAGAGTTCAAGTATTTGACAAAAATGCCGATGGATAGTGTAACCCAAGAGAATGTTAATAAATTGATGAAAGAACGAGGAGATAAAGAGGCAGAATTAGAACAAATTAAAAACACAACTATTCAACAAATGTGGTTGAATGAATTGGATGTATTGAAAGTTCATTATGAAAAATACGTAGAAGAGAGAACCATTTCAATGTCAGGTGAATCCAAGAAGAAAAAGACAATAGTTAAACAGCATAAACAGTCAGCTGAAAAAAAGGTACTACTTGAAATTATTTGAAAAAAAATATTATATTATAATATATCATACGATGTCTGGATATAATGTTCCATACGACGTCAACTTTCCTGGCAACGTTCATGCTGCTTTTAAAAAGTTTATAGATGAAAATCCGCATATTATTAAGTGTAGCGATTCATTTAACGTTGGTACGACGGAGGAAACGAGTTCGAGATGGTGGTTATCAACTATTGGATATGCATTTACAAATATTGATGATAATAGTCGTCAAATCACATATTACAAAAAATGTCCCTCCCCTTCTGTTATACCTGAAACTCCTACTAAAAATATGACGAGTTCGGGCGGAAAGAGAAGAACTTTACATAGACATAGAGATAAAAACAAAAAAAAGACACGCCGAAAACATGTAAAATAACTAGTGGCAGGCAGAAAGTACCTAAACCAACAATTTTAAAAATAATGAAATATACTATAAATTTATTTAACTGCGTGTATGATAATAAAATTATTTGAATGAAAATAATGTTATTTTTACTAACTCACTTCTAGGTACTTTCTGCCTGACACTAAAAATAACAGAATTTATTTAGTAACACAATCTGCAATTCAAAACATATTTTTATTTTATTATTGAAGTGCGATAATAAAATAAGAAAATAAAGCCTCCTATTATTTAGTAGATTTTCTCCTTTTTTGCGTAGTTTTTTTATTGTGTTTTTTCTTTCTTGATTTTCGCACAGGTTTGTGTTGTAGACGCCGTTTTCTTTTTGTAGTAGGATGTCGTTTCTTTGACAATTTATGTTTACCACGGCCACCACCTCTATTACCACTAGATGTATCTGTAATGCCAGATTCATCTGTTTCTGGTGTAACATTTAACGCGATAGATGGATTACTTGCAGAAGAAGAAGAAAGACTACTAATACCTGACAGTGAATGTAATGATGACCTTGTTGTATTATCACTCCTAGAAAAATCTGGACCAACGCTAGTATTATTTGTCGACGACATATATCCAATACCACTATCAGATTCAGGTTCAGATTCAATAGTACTTGCAAAACTATGTGAATTCAACTCGGAAAAAAGAGAAGAATCATTTGTTCCTGATTCATGTGCGGAAGAATTATTATTAAATTCTTCATTATCAAAAACTTCATTATCAAAAACTTCTAAATCATGAAAAAGATCAGAATCATCATCATCATCAGATTCATTCACGGAATCGTCATCATCATCTATTTTAGATATACTTAGGTTTAGGTTTTTTTCTGGTTCTTTTGACTCAGCCATATAATATAATACGTAAATAATTTATTTTTACATGAATTGGGACAAAGTTGCGCCAGCAATATTAGACTCATTGTAACTATTGTCCTTATACATAGGGCTTTCCTTAATTGCAGTTATCAAATCACTTGCAAAATAATTTTTATATGTAGAGTCGGGAAATAATTCGTCAAAACGATTATAGACTAGTTCTACATGTTTGTATGCTTCATCTAATAATGGATGGTGTCTTTTTACAATTTTGTCTTGATTATAATCCATTTGCTGTAAAACCATATTACTTTCTTCTGTAAACATGGAACTTTGTTTAATTATATCAATCAAATTTGGACCAAATGCTATTTTACTTTTTTCGTCCTTAATACTCATATATGTACTTGTTATAGGAATATAAGCTTCCGCTAATTTAGGATGAAGTTTAACTAATGATTCTGAGTCTCGTTCATCACGATTGTATGTTTCAAATGTATACATACCACTTCTTTTTATAATAGCAATTAAATATCCAGCAAATTGTTTTTTGAATACAGGGTCTGTAATACTATCATAAACATTGGTTATTTTGTTATATGCCTTTTCTAAATCTGGGTGTTGTTGTAGATTTGGTGTAGGTGATACAAGACTGTTACGATATAATAGTTTTGGCGTCGGTGTCGGCGTAGGCGTTGATGTCAATGTAGAAGTTATTAGACCCTCTTTCTTGTTTTGTATGAAAATTACAATTATTATAAAAGCAAATAAAAATAACGCACCCACAAAAATATAACGGGTTTTGTTCTCCTTCATTTGTTTTTCTAAATTTCAATATATATTATATTAATACAATAATTATCATAATATACTAAAACTAAAACCAAGGTTTGAGTTCCAACAATTTATCTCTATCTTGTGCCATGACTGGATGAGGCATTGGAACATACATAGTGCTTGCGTCTTTGAGATAAGTCATATAACCCTGTGCCTCGCTATATACTTGGGGAATACAATAGTCAAGAACCATTTTATTCAAATCGCGAATCTGGTCGGCAATTTTAGTCTTTCTATTTGCACCATATTGCAAATAAATACTTCGCATAATTGTTTTCAAAGCATCACAATCTTGTGGTGCAATTATGTATTGTTTATTGGATTTTTCATATACACCTGCACGAATACCATCTTGGAGAATTTTTATATTCGCCTCGGAAAAATAGGTATCAGAGAGAAGATTTTTTTCTAATATTCCTTCAACCGCATTGCGGTATGTGGTGCATTCTTTTGCAGGTATTTTGTCGTATAATTTAAAGAGAGAATGGATATTGGGAGTTTGAATGTTAACTCGCCCATTATTTTTTGAATACTCTTGGCTATTTTTAGGTGGATAAACACTAGAATCTTGACTATACTGATATTGTTGAGAGATAGAACTAGATGGGTTTACATTGGTAGGATTTATATTAGGAACATATCTAGAATTCATTTTATATTATTATTTGATTTTTTTTATCTTATAATATTTATCTTGTATATATCCTTATAATATTTTATCTTATAATTATATATTAATAATATAAAATGGCAAGTTTTCAATTTAGAGTGGGTGCAATTGCCTTAATTGTTCTTGTATTGATTCTTGTATTTGTTGGTGTTTCTCTCACTTATGCGTCAAAAAAAAATAAATGGCCTCCAATGATTGGCGTATGTCCTGATTATTGGTTAGACAATTCACCCGATGGTGATGGAAGTGATTGTGTGTGGAATCAACATAAGGATAATATTGGCAAATCAACAAACCATATGAATTTTGCAGTTGCACCTTATATAGGAGATAATGCAGCATGTAATAAATATAATTGGGCTAAAAAAGAAAATAAAAATGTTAGTTGGGATGGTATTACTTATGGAGTTCAAAATCCATGTTTACCACCACCATCTAACTTAGATGATATATTGTCTTGAAATACAGGATGTGTCAGGCAGAAAGTACCTAGAAGTGAGTTAGTAAAAGTAACATTATTTTCATTCAAATAATTTTATTTTACTAAATAATTTCTAGGTACTTTCTACCTGACAAAATTTCTGCCTGCCACTAAATACAGGATGTGAGAATGAGAGTGAGAGAGAGGGAGAGAGAGAGAGATAAATATAAATTCATAAAAAACAAATTAAAAACATTCACATATATAAATGGGTCCCAGTAATTTTAATATTGATAATGTGAAAAAAATGCCATTGGAAATTGAACGAATTATTTATTCATATATACCGCCGCAGGTTTTAATATTATTGAATAAGGAAAATTATGATAAAAAACATTATTTATTGCATAACAAAATAAGAGGACTGCGTTTTCAATCATTTATTCGGTTGATCCTTCGAAAAGATTATTCGTTCTTATTTAAATTTTATATGAAAGAAAATATAAAATCTTGGAATGGAGGAAGATATGTGTATAAAAATATAGTATATCCAAATTATTTTCATTTTTTATCGTGTTTGGCATTAGATATTAATTCTACTAAATGTAAAAAAGAAATGGAGATATTTAAAATGAAACATAATTTAAAAAAGTATAAAAACAAAAATATACAAAGAATATGGACGAACTGAATATAAATGTCATATTGCAGAGAGAAGGAATTTATAAAGAAATTGTTGATATTTTAACTAATTTTGAGTCGAATAAACATAGTATTCACTCTAAGAAGGGAATTTATATTTATGGAAGCCCTGGATGTGGAAAAACACATTTTGTTACACATCTTTTAAAAAATCTTGATTACGATGTAATAAAATACGACGCAGGCGATGTGCTAAATAAATCAGTTATTCAGTCTATCACAAAGTACAATTCTAGCGACAAGAGTATTTTTCAGTTATTTCACAAAAAAATCAAACGTATTGCAATTGTCATGGATGAAATGGATGGAATCAATAGTGGTGACAATGAATGTATCACTTCGTTGATAAAACTTGTACGACCTAAAAAAACAAAAAAACAGAAAAATGAAGAAATGACAATCAATACCATCATTTGTATAGGAGAGAATTCAAATTATAAAAAAATCAAAGAACTTATGAAAGTTTGCTATACTTTTGAATTAAAAAGCCCGTCTTCATTGCAAATAGAAAATATCATGAAATCGTTGTCTATATTTGAAAAGTATAATGATGAAACAAGAAAAAAAATGGCAAATTTTATACAAGGAGATTTGAGGAAATTCAAACAATTATATAATATTATAAAAGAAAACACCGAATTAAATATAGAAAGCATATTGGGTGAAAAAAACGATTCCTTTTTTCAATTAAAATCATACAATGATAATACAAAAAATATTGTAGTTGATTTATTCAAATCGCCTTTTTCTCTCGAAAAACATACGTCTGTTATGAATGAAACCGATAGAACAGTTGTTGGATTATTATGGCATGAAAATATAGTCGATATTTTTAGTAAAAATAAAATAAAATTTCAAGATTCTTTGCCTCTTTATTTGAAAATGTTGGATAATCTGTGTTTTGCGGATTATATCGATAGAATCACATTTCAAAAACAAATATGGCAATTTAATGAAATGAGTTCTATTATCAAAACTTTCAAGAACAATCATCTTTTTCACAGACAAGTGCCCCTTCTTTTTGAAAAACAAAAAAAAACAGTACTCGAAAAATGTGATAACATTCAAGACAAATTGCCATTTAAAGACAGTACAGATGTAAGATTTACCAAAGTATTATGTAAATATTCAACCGAGTATAATAATTCGGTATTCCTGCAAAAAATGTGCAATGAGTTTGGATTTGATAAAAAAGATCTTTTTACCTTTTTTATAAATTATAAAAATCAGTTACTTCAACCAGAGATAATAAATGAAATAACAGAGCAATATGATATTTCTAAATTAGATATACAACGCATGATACGATTTTTAGAAAAAAAACCCTCCAAAGAAGATGTAGAATTAAATGACGAACAAACCGTTCATTTTGAAGAATAAATTAGTGTCAGGCGGAAAGTACCTAGAAGTTATTCAGTAAAAATAAAATTATTTTCATTCAAATAATTTTATTATCATACATGCAATTAAATAAATTTATATTATATTTCATTATTTTCAGAATCGTTGGTTTAGATACTTTCTGCTTGCCAGTATTTTACTCGATGGTTCGTTTTTCCAACCACCTATTCTTTGTTTCATTCGACAACACTGTATTCAAATGTCTTTCATATGCTTCTGGCGAATCGTAATAAAAAATATTCCCTGGATTTCTTAATGTATCACGAACTTTGAAGTATTGCGATTCACTGGCAGAACCAACTAGGTGTCTTGTTTGAATTCCAGTAACCGCATTTACAATATATGTATTTGTACCTCCTGATTTATAACACTTTATTTGGTATTTTTTTCTTCCACTTTCCATAGGTAAATGGAAAATACAAAGGTTCCTGTTTTCATATTCATCTAATCCAGTTTTCATTGAAGCCGATGGAATTGAAATACGTGCTGTACTATATTTCTTTTTATCCTTTCCGCGAACATCTATAACCTCGTCCTGTTGATTAGAAGGATGAAAGTAGTCATCATTATATTGCATTATAAGTTAAACGGTTGTTTTTGGTCTCTCTCTCTGAATTAATCTATTATATTGACAATTCTTTAAATCATTTATGGGTTGTGTCTATTCTGTCTATTTGCATTGTATTCGGTAAACAAGTCTAAACAAGTATTCGTGTCCGGAAATTTATAATCCCTAAACTCATCGCGAAGCCACAATATTATATCCTCATCTTTAAATATGTGATTGAATAATACAGCAGCTTTTAGTTTATTTTCAGGATACTGATTTTTCATTTGAAAATAATCTTGACTTAAAATAAACATTGCCATACCTTTCATAATATTTTGCTGGACGTGAGATGTGTAATAATTGTGACATATAGTCACAAACCATCGTGTCTTCTTGTTTTCCAATGGCAACAAATTTACTGCAATAATCAAGTGTTTGTCACCAAATGATACTCTGGACCATGTAAATGTTGGATAAATATACATGTGAAAGTTGTGTGTAATTTGCATATTATCATTCAATGTTTTCATAATTGAATTTGACTGATACTCAAATGCAACACCAATTCGGTCGTTGAATTTGTATTGTGTTATGTTTGTAGGAAGCATTGTGCTTCCAAAACCAACTTTATGGACGTATTCTGGGTGTCTCAAATCCATCGTGTTGAATGCACTATCGGGTAATGATGCATGCATATCGATTTGTAAATGCGAAGATACATAATTAGGATTATGGAAAAAAGGGATTTTATGTGGCATCTTATTCACTGGCTTATAAGACCAAAAAATTTTTCCTTCGTGTTCCATTGTTTCTCCAAAACGGTCATCGTGAGAGAAATCTAGACCATGATATTTACATTTTAAACATCCATTGGAGGTAACAATACCATTATCCAGTTGAGAACCCATATGTCTACATATATTTAGAGTTGTTATGAGTTGATTATCTTTGTTTTTCCATGCAACCAACGGTAGTTCACCTATGTTGAATTTGTATGGTTTTGAAAAATCTATTTTTTCTTTGATTCCTACACAATGCCAATTATTGAAAAATTTTTTCATGTATGAATAACAAGGTTGAAACAGAGTTAACATAACCACGACTAATAAACGCATCATTTTTATATTAATATTATAGTATTCAGTATGTATTGTTTAATATGTTTTGTAACCGAATGTCAAATAAACTTATTTTTTTTGAAATATCTATGATATTTCCTTATAAGTAAAAACGAAATAATCAATACAATTAATCTCTATTCGCGGATAAATACATTTATCCGCGAATAGAGTAGTGTCAGGCAGAAAGTACCTAAAATTGATTTAGTAAAAATAAAATTATTTTCATTCAAATAATTTTATTATCATACATGCAGTTAAATAAATTTATTGTATATTTTATTATGTTTAAAATTGTTGGTTTGGGTACTTTCTACCTGCCATTAGAATAGAGATTAACTTTCTAGGACGTGTTCAATCGAGATTCATCTATTCGCTGTCTAATCAATTCCGATAATTTTTTATTCAAATGTTCGTTTTTCTCAGAAAGCTGTTTTTTTTCTTCGTTCAACTCGGCAATACAATTTTGTGCCTCTTTCATTTCTTGTTGTAATTGTTGAATATAGTTGTACATTTGAGACATTCGTGCTTCTTGTTCTCTTCTTTCTTTAATTTCACCCAATTGTTTAATGCAATCCGGTTTATTATCCAAACTTCCTGGTTTATACTTTTCCAACTGCTTATCAATATCCACTGTAAAAAACTGTGTGATATCATTTTCTTTTATAAAGTCTGATATTTTCTTGGCACTTTCTTTCACAAAGGGATTACCACTATTATCGCCACTTATTAATATTTTTTTGTCAAAAGTATTCTGATCGTGAGAGAATATCAAAATAGTTTTGGTCGTTTCCAATTGGACGAATGGAATAGTATATTCTTTCAAAAACTTTTTTTCTTCTGCTAAACATGCATCCTCTTCATATTTCGTTTGATTCAATAATTCTCGTCTAAATGCAAAGGTTGCAGCAGTTGCATGATTTGGTCCATAAGGTCCAAATTGGTACATTTTATTAAGGTGCTTGAAATAACAATGCATCTCGCTTGAACCAGCACACAATGCCTTCGGATTTGCCAACAATGTTTCTACGGCATGACTGATTCGTTGAGGAGGATAATAATCATCATCATCCATATATACTATGATTTCACCACTAGATTTTTCATGCATCAAATTTCTTTTTTTACCCAATGTCATTTTTTCGGTATAACGATAATATTTTACTTGTGGAATGTCTCTTACAAGATCATCAATAGGGTCGGTTCCATCATCAATAATAATCCATTCTATACGATTTTTGGGGTAATCTTGAATGGAAAAACAACGAATCATAATGGGAATAAAAGGACGACGATTAAACGTGGGCGTACATAGACTTACCATAGGAAATCTCTTGGCTTTTTTCTTATTTTTACTCATTTTCACACCCAAAAATGATTAGAGAGAAAACAAAAAGAAATATATATACAACCTCACTAGTTCTTTAAATTGTTTTTTTAGAAGAACGGTGTTTAATAGTATTAGTTAATTCTTTTATTCTTTTTTGTATGTTGTCCCTACTTCCACCTTTATGATGAGGTCCAGCACTGGCATGTGCTTTGCCCTTGTGAGGAGTAACCGTGGGTTTAGTATGCGTGGGCGACGATGCGTTAGGGTTAGAATTAGGATTAGTGTTAGAAGATGAATTAGATTCTGGAATTAGTTCATTTACATCAGCCGGGCATTTTTCATCTGGACCTGCCAAAATGTCAAACCATGTTACTCCCCAACTTTTCAAAAGTCCAACAAATCCACCTTTTGCGCGTTCTTCCTGTTCTTTTTTATCCCGTATTGCCTCTTCGGCAAGCTCAGTTTCTTCGCGTAATTTCTCAGCAGCACTTACTATTCTTATTTGATGTGTTTTTTCATTTCTATCAAAGCCAGATAATGGAGATGTAGCTAAACTAGGGACTGTTTCCGATTTATTCATAGTATGATATAAAAATATTACCGTAGCTATGAGAATAAACGCACCTGCACCAGAACCTATATACTTGTATGCATTTACAGTCGTGCTCATTCCAAATAAAAACATGAAAAAATGGATTTTTGTTGCCAATAAACCCTTTAACGATTGCATATATCCATAAGGCGTCCAGTCGCTTTGAGGTATACTATCCCTCTCTTGTTTATCTGGTGGAACAATCTTGGCACCTTTACCGAATAAAGGAATAAACACTGCCATAAAAGCAATGATAGTTGCAATTGGACTAAAACACATGAAAATGACAATCCAAAAAACAATAACCAAATACAACAATGTACCCAATAGATTTTTCCAATTTTCGAATACTTTACACTTTCTCCACACAGGTTCATCCAGTTTCTTGTGAATAAAATACTCGTCATTATTTTTATTAGATTTAAATAACCAACCTGCATTTATAATGCAAATAATAAAGCATACAATCATATTCATCATATAAGCGAATGCTAAATAAAACTTTAACAAATAAGGTCCAAGAATAATAATAGTAGACTCGTTAAAGGTTTGATTCATAAAATTTAAAATTCCACTTACCAAACCGAAATGAAATACGAAAATGTTTTTTAACACAACACATAAATATTTCATCATTGGACTTACATGCGGATCATTCTCAGTCTCTCTAATTAGTTTAATCAAATAATAACCATCTGTAACTTGGTCGTCAATAGGAAAAAATATTTTAGTAGAATAGGGAGTATAAGATTTTGATTCTTTATCGTATATATATTTAACATCTATGTCACAAATAGGTTCTGTACTTTCATATTGTATAGGCGTTTTATCATATGGCATACAACTTATATTAGTTGGCAGTATACCGGACTGTGCTACTTTACAAGCGTAAACTACACGCGAACCCACAACAAACGTCCATATAAGAGTAGCAAGAGTAATGCCTATACTTTTATAAAAATCTTGTAATTTTTCCTGGATAGTAGAAACCGGTTGTTTTTTTTCCTTCTTTTCTTCTATCGGAGTTTTAGATACTACGGCCATTTAAACAAAGTCAAACTCAAAATAAAATAAATCTAAATAAATCTAAATCAAAAGAAATAAAATCAAAAACAAAATATTTTATTGCTATATTACAGGAATAAAATATAATTCGTTGAACTACTACAATGAAAATTATACATATCGTTACTTCTTCTTTAATTGTTTTTTTTTTACTTGTCCTATTATTTCATTGGTCGAATTTTTTGGCTAGTCATCAGTACGTCCAAGAATGTTTTGAAAACAAAAATATAAATATTGTAAATATGCCTTTTCAAAATAATGTTACATGTAATAATCCATGCACCACAATGTCTAGTTGTCTTTTAACAGGAGAACAATGCCAAACTGATTCAGATTGTAAAGGATGTATTCAGCCACAACACAATCAAAAACAATATCCAACACTAGATAGAACAAATCACACTATTGATAGTGGTGTTGGAGAGAAAACAACAAAATCAAAACATGTAAAGTACAATGAAAGCGTAAGTAGTGTAGATGAAAATACGTTTTATCCCAAATTTACTAACACCCCAGAATACTCTCTTGGCACTAATGAATGGAAGTCGCCATTTGATACTTCATATATGTTGTATGATAAACGATTCAAGCCTTCGTCAATACAATTTCACGACATGTTAAACTATCCAGAAAAATATACATTATCTGGTGAATTCAAAGAAAGTGGTGCAATGCCATATAATTATTAGCTGCTTTGGATTCGAATGTGTTCAAGTTGCATACATAAGTCCACAGTTTCCACCAACAAATGTAACCATGTTTATTCTCTCTTCAAAATAATACATGTCAAAGTTATAGTCAAATATGCGCCAACTAGGTTTATTTACTCCTACTATTTGTCCTGTGGCTGGATCACATACAGTTAATACTTGTGCCAATGGATCCAATGGAGGAACAATTGTTGTAAATTCCAATTCAATATTGTGAAACCGATTCATGTTAATAGCACCAGATGGTTGGCTATCTAAAATTAGCGACCCGCTATCCAAAGAATAATTATAACAGTATAATCCACTTGGTGCGGTCCCCTGAGTTCTTGTATACTTTTCAATATAATCAAATACACCTACCGGTTGTAGATTCTCTCTATATTGTCCGTCCAGAACAATCCCCATTGTTAATAATATATTATACATATTTTGCTGATTATAATTACCAGTAATCATCCAACCCGTCAATGTACCATCAGGGTTTACACCAGGTCCTATCGGAACAAGCACATTTGTAACAATACTATTAGATACATCAGTTCTCCAAACATTATAAGATCCATCCACTAAGGCAGAAGTTACATCCTGTGGTAAGTATTTATACGGCCAATTTGTATAATTACTCCACTCGTTACGTAAATTAACATCACTTCTTTGAAAATAAAATAGAAAACCAGATATTAATCCAAGTGATTCGAGCTGCACCTTATTTGCACCAGTAACATTATAAAATATTTTTTGCTGAATTTGCTTAAACAGGTATTTTTGTTCGTGTGTTGCAAATAGTCTTGCTTCATCATTTGAGAGAAAACCATAGGTACAGTTCAAATGTATATCAGCATTCCAAACACCTCTTGTATCTACATAAGAATACTGATTTAAAGACAAGTCTGGTGGTGGTTGCAAAAACCGATGCATTTGCATCCACCATTTATTAAAGTTGGGTGCAACATAAGGATAGTTGTAATAAGTGTCAAACACATCGCGAATTCTAAACAGTTCAAATATAGGACGTAGTGTAACTGTAATCATTAATTCATTGTATTGGAGAGAAACAAGGGGAAATGCTTTTTGACTTTTCAAGCCAAACCATGAATTCAATGGCACATACAATGTTCGACCATATATAGACGGTTCTGGACCATTAATATATTCTGTATAGTACGCATTTGGGTAAGAGTTTACTCGTGCGCCTGAATTTCCCGGATCATTCAATTCGGTCACATTTCCAGTCATACGATTGAATAAGTCTCTCTTTGTGCCATTAAAGTCTCTCTGTACTTGGGCCAACAAATAGTCACCGGTATATTCTTGCAGGGTTTGATTACCACATGTAATAGAAATTTTGGATATCATTTTAGCGCCTATATCCTCTATCCATTTGAATTCATAAGGTATCCATTTATATCCAGTACCAACACCTGATGGGTCTACACCAAACGGATCGGGTGAAGGTGGCATTATAGGAGACCAAATATTCGGCAAGTCAACAGACAAATAACAATCCATCAATAAATCGCCATACCGTTTCATCTTGAAAGTAAATACGGATTCTTCTGTCAATCTTAATGCCCGCGACCCCTCATAATCTATACGAAATTTTTGCAATCCAAAAGGCGTTGTTTTAGCGTAGGTTGTTTTGAAAAAGGTTTTGGAGGGATTACCAAACAATATAATGGATTGACCTCCTTCGGACACTAGATTTAATAATCCACCTGCCATCGATTGATAATAAATATAAAGATGAAGACAAATATAAATATAAATTTATTATCTTAATATTTTTATATATTTATTATATTAGAAGATATAACTTTTTTGTTTTTTTCATATTTATATTTATCTTTGTAATATAATGAATTCCACTGAATATGTTAAAAATGCAGCACAAAATGTTTCTCATTTCATGTCTGATCCTGTCAAAAATATTCAATCCATAAATCAAAATACTGCTTCTACTATAATTGTTGTTTTGATTGTTGTCGCAGTTATATTGATTGTATGGCAATACATACATATTAAAAATTTGGAGAAAAAAAATGTATCAGCAATGAATGAATTATATGGAAAATTAAATGGAAAAATAACCACTATACAGTCTAGTAAAAATCTCTCCGCCGAAGGACAAAATAATTACACTTATAATTTACGCGACTATTATATAAAAACAGCATACAATGCTTGTTCTGGGGGTGATTATAAAAATGACTTTGTTTCAATAAACGTATTAATAGATTTAATAAAACAAGGTGTTCGTGCATTTGATTTTGAAATATATTCTATTGACAATCAACCAGTTGTTGCAACATCTACTGAAAAAAGTAATTATGTTAAAGAAACATACAACTATGTACCCATGTCACAAGTTCTTCTTACATTGAAAAATTATGTATTTTCAGGAGGTATGTGCCCCAATTCCACTGATCCAGTTATATTGCACTTTCGCATTAAAAGCACAAACCAACAAATGTATACAAACTTTGCTAATTTATTGAAATCACTCGACACACATTTATTAGGACCTAAATATAGTTATGAATATAGTGGATATTCGCCGAATGCAGTAAATACAACCGGAAAACCGAGGGTAAATCATAATTTAGGATCAATAAAACTGCTTGACCTCTGTAATAAAATTGTGATTATAGTGGATAATACAAATCCCGCCTTTTTAGAAAATGACGCCTTTTTAGAATATGTAAATATGACGAGCAATTCGCCAATATTATATTTGCAAACGAATTATGAAATTGTAAATACTCCCAATATGGATGAGTTGACTCAATTCAACAAAATGAATATGACTATTGTAACTCCTGATGTAGGCCCAAATCCGACTAACCCTAATTGTCTTTTTGCGCGTGCAGTTGGATGTCAAATGGTTGCAATGCGTTATCAACATCTAGATACCAACCTAGAAATAGATAATAAATTTTTCAATGATAGTGGTTTTGCGTTTGTGTTGAAGCCTGCAAAATTAAGATATATACCTGTTACCATTCCTGATCCACCTAAACCTAACAAAAAACTAAGTTATGGTCCAGTAACTTATGCAGATCCCAATGGATTGTATAAAATGAAGGCATAATATTTTTTTATTATAATAATATAAGCAATATAAATCCAGAATTCAGTTCAGAATTCAGAAATAAATGTCAACGGATGAAATATGTTCTGAGGATATGTCTTATGAAGAATGTGAAACGGCACTTCTACGTAATGCGGTTGATTTAGCGCAAAAAAAGGTGAATAAACGCATTGTTTCATCACCCGATATTAAAAATATGATAAGGATAGTAGAAGAGTTCATCAAAAAGAAAAATTTGATTCCTTATGGAGGAATAGCGATTAATAATATTCTTCCACAAGAGGACCAATTTTATGACAATTCAGTAGATTTAGCAGATTATGATGTTTTTTCTACTCGGGCACTAGACGACGCAAAAGAATTAGCAGATTTATTCTATAAAAAAGGATATAGAGAGATAGAAGCCAAAGCAGGACAACATTATGGTACTTACAAGGTTTTTGTAAATTATTTACCAGTGTTTGATGTTACGCAAATAAATAAGATATTATTTGAAGCAATAAAAAAAGAAGCAATATTAGTAAATGGTATCCGTTATACCCCTCCCAATTTTTTAAGAATGTCAATGTATGGGGAATTGAGTAGACCTATGGGAGACACAGATAGATGGGCGAAGGTGCACAAACGTCTTTCACTCTTAAATAAACATTATCCTTTGACACAAAAACAATGTAGTCACATTGAATTCCAGAGAAAAATGGGTGATAAACAAATGAGTAAAGACGTCATTGAAGAAATATATAATACGGTAAAACAAACATTCGTTCAACAAAGGGTGGTTTTTTTTGGAGGTTATGCAATTTCTCTCTATTCGGCATATATGCCTATTAAAATGAAGGAACAATTCAAACATATACCTGATTTTGACGTAATTGCAGAAGATCCAGAAACCACAGCAGAAATTGTAAAACTTCGTTTAGAAAAAATATCAGGTATAACAGATATTAAAATAATCAAGAGGGATCCTATTGATGATGTATTACCAGAGCATTATGAAATTAAAGTGGGAGATGACACCATTGCATTTATTTACAAACCATTGCACTGTTATTCTTACAACGTCATTGAAGTTGAAAAACAAAAAATAAAAATAGCAACCATTGATACCATGTTGAGTTTTTATTTGTCTTTTTTATATGCGAATCGTGATTATTATGACACTGATCGTATTATTTGCATGTCGCAATATTTATTTCACGTGCAACAAAAAAATCGACTAAAACAAAAAGGATTGTTGAAACGTTTTAGTATCAACTGCTACGGTCACGAACATACTTTGGAAGAAATGCGTGCGGAAAAAAGTAAAAAATTTATGGAATTGTCAAAAAAAAAGGGTACGAGAGAATTTGAAGAACATTTTTTAAATTATCGGCCGGCAGGTAATGAAGATAAAAAAAGAGATGAAAAAAATAAAACAGAAAAAGAATCATCATCGAATGCAACAAAAACAATAAAAGAAAAATCAACCAAAGCAAAGAAAACAAAAAAGAAGAGAAAAATATAATTTATTCTATGATATATGTAGGAAACTTATATCATACACCAACTTTGAAAAAATGCCAAGAGAATTTGAAGCCAAATTTCTTCATGTAGATATTATTGCTATGAAAAAAAAACTTCTCTCGGTAGGCGCAAAACAAGTTCATAAACCAACAATATATCATCGTGTGCAATACAAACATTGTAAAGGAGAGAATGGATTCATTCGTATTCGTAAAGAAGGAGAGAAAACTACCATGACAACTAAAATATTTAACAAGGATAAAAAATTCCCAGATGAATATGAGGTCACTATATCCGAATCATATGAAAAAGGTGTAAAATTCTTAGAATCCATTGGTCTGGAAAAGATGTCGGAACAAGAGACGATGAGAGAAAAATGGAGTCATCCATTGGCCCATGAAATCACATTCGATATTGTTCCAGGGCTGCCTATATATATGGAAGTTGATTGTACCAGTGAGGAAAAATTAGATGAACTAGTTTCTCTCTTGGGGTTGAATAAAAAAGATATGCAATATGGAACCTTTGATAGAGTATTCACAGAATATTATGGTATTCCAAATAAAAAGATTATTCATGAAACACCTTCTCTCTCTTTCAAAAATATAAAAAGAGAGATACATCCCGAGAAAAACGAAAACCTATTCAAAAAAATTTCCTCATGGAATAAAATAATAAAAGAAGATGAAATGGAAAAAGTGTATGACAGGTATGATATTGAGATATACAAGCCCTTTTATAGTTCAGCGTCTATATCCACACGAAAACAATCACAAAAAGCTGGTAGAATTCGTAAAAGTAAAAAAACAAGGAGTAGGAGGCATAATAAATAAATGAGATTTTCGTTTTCATTCTAGGTAGTGTCAGGCAGAAAGTACCTAGAATTGATTTAGTAAAAATAAAAATATTTTCATTCAAATTATTTATTTCATCAACCCAAACGCATTAAACTTCTAGGGGTGCATTTGAATATTTTACAAACTTCTTCTTGTGTTTTATCTTCAACTAAATAATATTGAACTGCCGTTAATTTATAATCATTACTTTTATGAGAAGGCATATATTATTGAATTATTTTTCATAAAATTGATTTATAAAAAAATTGATTTGTAATACTTGAACAAATAAGTATTATATATTACATACAAGATGAGTGATCTTTTACAAGGCACACCTGAAATTGATATAGATAAACAACATATAATAACATTATTTAATACCTATGTTAAAGGTGTTGAAATATATTTAGAAGGACAAAATATAAACCATTGCGGAAAAGAGGGACACTGGTTAGAAACAAAAATGGGTGTAAAGCATAACGCAAAAAATGAACCTGACATTAATGGTTATGAAATGAAAAAATCTTCAAGTAAAACCACACTTGGTGATTTTAGTGCAAGTGAATATGCGTTTTCAGGAAAAAATAAAAGAAACAACATTAATATTCTTAACAATTGGACTGATGAAATAAAATTAAGCAGAAGCGATTTTATTAAGACTTTTGGAAATCCTAATCCAAGTAAGGAAAACAGATATTCGTGGTCTGGAAGTTGTGTTCCAACATATAATATATGGAACTCTAACGGCCAGATATTAACAATAAATGAAAATAATGATATAATCATTTATTATTCGTTTTCAAATGATACAAGAAGTGTAAAAATAGATTTTCCATTATTCTTACAAAAAGACAATATTGTAATTGCTTTATGGAAATCATCAAAAATGAAACCACATATTGACAACAAATTTTATAAAAAGGGGTTCTTTATATGTAAAAAAATAGGCAATACATATGAAAAGATTTGTTTTGGTAAAGCATTTAACTTTGAGTATTTTATTGAATGTATCAAAAATAAAAAAATTATATTTGATAGTGGAATGTATGATGGAAATAGTCGTAATTATTCCCAATTTAGAGGGTCATGTTTTTGGAACGAATTAATTATTGAAGAGTATTAATTATATACTTACCAAGATAATAGGCAAACTTACAAGCAACCGCATTACCTATCTGCATAATAATATCTTTACTTGAACCATATATAATATAATTATCAGGGAAACTTTGTATTCTTTTTAGTTCTGTAATTGTTAATCTTCTAATTTCTTTTTCGTTATATTTAACCAACGCATCATATCCATCTTTCCAATATCTCGCAGGAATTGTATATGATGGTTTGTCAATGTCTAACATTTGTGCACCAAAACCAAATCCTTTTTCTTTATTTACGCCTTTTTTATTTGCTATTCCTGCTAATGCTTTTTCACTTAAATAGTATTTTTTATCAACCTCTTCTTTTGGAATTAATATGTTTTTAACTGGTATTCTGTCTTGGACTGATTTTATAATGGGTTCTGGTTCTTTTGGTAAAATATTTAGGTCTTTTCTAATCCCTATAATTATAGTGCGTCTTCTATTTTGTGGAACTTCAAAATCACTTGCGTATAATTTATTAATAATACAATTATAATTTCTATTCAATTGTTCCATTATGATGTCAATAACATTTTCACCATTTGCTGTTTTTTTTGAAAGCATCCCTATTACATTTTCCATAATAAATGCTTTGGGTTTAAAATAATCAAGATATTTCACATATTCCATAAATAGAGCATTTCTTGGATCATTTTTATCTCTTTTTCCAGCAATACTAAAACTTTGACATGGTGGTCCTCCAACCAAAATATCTACATTTTTATTTTCTTTATTGTATAATTCATTAAACTTTTCAGGAGGCAATTGTGTTAAGTCAGCACAATATGCCTTGTGATGATAATTTTTATTATAACTTTCAACCGCTTTATCCCAAATATCTATTCCAGCAATTACATTCAATCCAGCATCAGTTAATCCTTTTGACATACCACCGCACCCACAAAATAAGTCAATTACATTTAATGTTTTTGCTTCAACCTCAATAATTGGTGTATTTTGTGGTAGTGTTTCTTCATTGGATAAAATTATTTTGGGTTCTTCAACAACTTTGTTTTTGCCATTAATTAGTTCTATTAATTGTGATTTATTTTTTGAAATGCACTTTATAATACCCAATTCTTTACACTTTTCCAATAATTCTAATTTACTCATTTTTGATATATCCATTTGTTCGGTGATGTTAATTGTGATATTGTTTTCTGTATTATTTGAAATCAATTTTTTGTTTAATTCAATCAATTTTTCTTCAACTGCCTTGTCTATAAATGCCTTTATCTTATCAGTTTGTATTTCACAGGGGTTTTTACGAGTTAAGTGTTTATCGTAGTGTGATTTTTGAGAAAAGGTTTTAGCACATTTTTCGCAACTATATTTACCCATTTTAGTTATATAGTACATTAATATTTTATTTTTATATTGTTTAACTAAAAATAACTAAAATAGTTATTCCTAAATAATATCCCGGACATAAATGTATATTATTTAAGGTCTATCTGTGTTTTTGTATCCATACATTCTTTGCGGATACAAAAACGTGGATTGCCTATATCCTAGTGTCAGGTAGAAAGTACCTAGAAGTGATTTAGTAAAAATAAAATTATTTTCATTCAAATAATTTTATTATCATACATGCAGTTAAAAGTAATTTTTATTATTTTTAAAATTGTTGGTTTGGGTACTTTCTGCCTGCCAGTAGCTCAATAAAATGGGCGTTTGAAATGTCAAAAGGTGTAAAACAAAATAAAAATTGATTTGATTTATACATATTCATATTAAAACAAATAAATAAACTAAAAATGATAGAACAATATTCTAATCCTTTGGACGAATTAAATATAGTTATTTATAAAAAATATTTGGAAGAAAATATTTCAACTGAGTTATTAAAGACCATTTTAACGGATCCTGTCCATATGAAATATCCATTAGTAACAAAAGCAGGACAACCTTCAAAAAAAAGAA
>Ga0214921_10002556_pt1 | contig 29385 bp, 28 predicted proteins | sample LL1505_MetaG_FD_177992 | JGI IMG/M metagenome (GOLD analysis project Ga0214921, IMG submission 177992) | Freshwater microbial communities from Lake Lanier, Atlanta, Georgia, United States - LL-1505 | ecosystem: Environmental > Aquatic > Freshwater > Lake | place: USA: Georgia | collected...
GAGTTAATAAATTTATATTTTCTACAATATCATGAGGTGCAAACATTTTACCATTATTATCAATAAATGTACAACTAATATGTTGTTTTGATGATTTAATAACATGTAAAAAATCATTATTTAAATTATGTCTTGTTCTAAAATTAGAAATAACAGTTGGTATTTCTTCTGGTTGTGATAAAGTTGCTGAAACTAATACCGTAAAACCCATAATGGACATAATTTTAGATGTAATATCTAATTCAGATGCTGCGAATGCTTCATCAAAATAAGTGACAAATGTATCTGGAAATTTACTCAATAATTCATATGCTGAATCTAAATCTGAAATAATCATTTCAGGAAGATTTGGAGCATTTAAATAATCATGTAAATCAGAATATTGTTCTGAAATAGGTCTTGTTTCATTCATAAAGAACTCCCATTGATCATAAATATTTTCACTAAATTTTTTCCATTTTTTATTGGCATAATCTTTTTCTTCTTTTTTTGTTCTTAATCCTCTTTTATTCCAATCCGGATAACAATTTTTGTATGGACGTAAAAATGTTTTCATTTTACTATCCTCTTTATCCAGTTGAGTAACGGCTAACCAATATTTTACATCTACATTATGTGTAATACATAATTTAGCAACTTCATTACGTACAATTGAATTGTAACATATATAAAGTAGTGTTTTTCTTTTATAGTTTGGAAAAGTTACTAAATTTTCTTTGTTTTTATGTGCGATTACTTTTGCTAATATTGCTGAAAGAATTGTTTTTCCATTTGCAGGAGGCATTTCAAAAAAAATTAATTTTTTTTCATTTAAATTAGAAGAAATAAGAGACAATATATTTTTTTGTTCCATATATAAAGTTGTGGATTTAGTTTTATCTTTATCCCATGTTGAATCTAATATAAAATTAAGATTTCTTGTAATAAAAGGGAAAAATTGAATTTGGTTCACTTTTAAATAAAGAAATTCTTCTAATTCATTTAAAATTGCATATGATTCAGTTATTAATGAATCATATAAAAAATACAATGAATCTTGAATAGCTCTATATAAACTAATAGAACAATCTAAATATATAGAAAGATCAATATTTATTTTTTTATTAGATAATAAATAAATTGCCCAATATAAAATACCGAAATAAGATTCTATTGGTTTTTTAATTAAATAAGGAAGATGATTGTTTATTTTAAATGAATTTAATAATTTATCTATTTCATCTTTATTTTTATTATCTTTAATTTGTTGTAAAATAATATCCTTTTTAGATAACTTTTTTTTATTATTGATAACATTATCTACTTTCATTTCTGTAAATTTTGTTTTATATTTATTTTTTTTTAAAAAATCATTTATTGGTTGTATAAACATATGAATATTATTTTCAAATATAGTATTTTCAACTGTTTCATTTTTAATAAATAAAATTTCTGCTTCTTTTACTAACGCAGTAATAATCGGATCATCAATACGTTCTTCATTTAAATTACGCCAATTAATCTCTTCTCTTGTAGATGATTCTATTCCTGTATTTGTATTCATAATATCTATCAATTAATATAATTATTTATAATAGTTAAAAATATAAATCAATTTTTTTTAATAAATATATTTTTATAAAAATATATTTTTATAAAAATATATTTATATGCATATTTTCAATATTTTTTTTGGAAAATACTACTATTTACTTATTTAGTACCTTGTTTTGCTTTTGGTTTTGGTTTTGGAACAGTTTTTCCTTTATCTGACTCTTTTTTTAATTTGGGTTTAGAAACAACTTTTTTAACAACAGGTTTTTTGCCAACAGGTTTTTTAATAACGGATTTTTTTTTTGGTTCAGAAACACTTTTCTTAGATGTTTTACTATCTTTTACATGGATGTCTTGACTATTATTACTGTGTTCATATTTAGATGAATCTTTAAATAAATTTAAAATTTCTGAAGATTTTAAACGATATGATTTATGTCTAGAATGCATTATACCAGTATCTTTATTATATTTTTGAAAATTACTCCTAATACTATAAGTATTAGGATCGTTATTATTTGACATACCTCTTATTTGACTTATTGAATGATTATTACCTTGAATAATTTGAAAACTTTTTTTTACATGATCATCTGTTTTTATAGAACTCGTAGATTGTGAAAAAAATTTCATATTATTTTATTAAATAAAAAAAAAAAATAAAAAAATATATGTTTATTATTTATGGAAAATATTATTTTTAAAAATATATATGACAGAATAAATACTTCTACATATAATATAAATAATTATTTTGATAATATTGATTATTATAATAATAATATTTATGATATATTATCTAAAATACCAAAATATAATATTATTATATATATATTAGCTATTGCCATCATATATAATTTTATTAATAGATTAACTATAAGATTAAATGAAATATTAACATTTTTATTTTGTTTATTAATTATTTATTTATTAATTAAAAAAAATTATACTGAATTTATAAAATATACGCAGTTTAAAAAAAGTCAATTAAAATTTCTACATAAATTAGTATTTAATAAAAAAACAAATTATGTAATAGATAACAATATACTTATAAAACCATTTCATGAAGAAAAATCATATTTATATTTAAATCCCATAATAGTTGAATTATTTTATAATATACGAGAATATTCACAATATAATATATCCGCATATATAAATGCTATAATACATTGTAATAATATAATTGGAATAGAATATGATACTAAAATAGGTTTAGATAGACAATATATGAATTATGAAATTGCAATACAGGAAACAAAAAAAGCACTGAATGAACTTAATTCAATAATATATAATTTACCATTAAAAAAAGAGAGTTATCATAAATTAAAAAATAGTATTAAAATATTACATGGAATATTAAATCAATATATAAAAAATATTAGTGAATTGTTTAAAAATGATAATAAGGTCAATGAAATAAATATGTTTTCTATGCCAAATAATTTTTATGATGATTATTTCTTTATATCTCCAAATGATACAAAAACAAGTGATTATAATTCAACTTATAATATGTATTAAAGTAAGGAGTAAGGAGTAAGGAAAACCTAGGTTTTCCTTACGAACCTTTCCTTTTTTTTTAAATATTTTTTTATAAAAAATATATAAGATCGTGTAAAAAAATGACAGATAAATTATTATATTTTTGTAATAACAATATGTTTAAAATAAAGAATATGGAGTCGTTATCATTGGATTTAATAAATTTTGTAAAACATATAAATAAATTACCAACAACTCTTTATCTAAACATTTTATCTTTTTATTTTGGTGAAATGATAAATATAAAATCTAAAGATGAACTTAAACTTATTCAACTAAGTGTCATTGAAACAGGTTCAGATAAATTATTTTATTATTTAATTTTGCAATTAAAATGGAAATTAAGTAATTATGTTTTGAAACAAATTGTAAATAATTCATTTACAAATACAATGAAGTTATTATATATTCAAAAAGATTTATCTAATGAAGATATATATGATTGTTTAGCAATTGCTTTTAATGAAGCTAAAATTTCAATATTACATGTGTCATTTCCATTCATAATAGATAAAAATTTACAATTAAATAATAAGTATTTTCAAAGACGTGTGTTATTTGGTTCTTTTAGAAATAAGGATGTAAATCAAATGGCATCTTTATATGGAATTGAAAAAGAGTTATGTATATAGTCATCATATTTTATAATTATTTTTAAAAATTTGGTAAAAATATATCTAGTAAAATTCTAAAATGCGATGACTATCAATTAACCAAAAGCAAACCATATAAATTGTTCTATATTTGATTGCTCTATTTTAGGTATAAGATATGCAGTATTTGTACTATTATTACTGGATTGAACACTTATGTATGCTTTATTTTTACTATAATTAAAACTAGTATTTGTAACATCAAATATTTGTATAGAATAAATATTATTAGTAGTTGATGTATTTCCAATAATTTGAGTAAATACTAACGGAGGTTTTACATAAGGTTTTGAAAAAAAAATAGTACCAGTTGGATTTATAGTACTTATACCAGATTGAAAATTTATTCCTAAATTTATATTATTAATCATATTTGAAGATTCATCTTCGGAATTTATAAAACTTTCATAAAATTTTTTTCTAATATACAAATATACATATATAAAAAGTAAAATTGCAATAATTATTAAAATTATTATTAAAAAACGATTATTTTTAATAGTATTATTCATATATCTAATAAATATATTTTTTATTTAATTATTTAATAAAATTGTGAACATTCTATTACATAAGCAACATTCACATATGTTGACCATAATATAAATGGTATGATATAAATAAATATATATTTTGATTGTACAATTACTAATAGTCCAAGTATAAAGGATAATAATAAGGTAATTAGGTTTAATAATAAACCATATTTTTCTCTAAATCCCGTTATGATAGGGTAAGATATACAAAATAATACTATAAATATAATAAATAATGATGTAAATGTAATTTTATTATTTAATTTATATATTAAATAATGTACATAACCAAGTAAACCAAGAATTATAAACCATACTGGACCAATAATATATCCTGGAGGAATAAGTGGATTTGTTTTAGTAGATTTTTTAACGATTCCAAATGAATATACTATACCATTCATTATAATTGCTGCAATTACCGGAATAAAGATATTATAAAATAAAATATAATTCATATATTATAATATAATATATTTATGTAAAAAAAATAAATAAATTTATAATAATAAATATGCTATAGTTAGGAAACCTAAGTTTTTTATTTTCAAGTATTTTTACAAATAGTTTATATTGTAAAAATATATTTAGTAGAATTTTTTTTGTAATTGATTATAAATATTAGTTTAAAACCTTGAAGACAATGCTAGAAACTTTAATTTAAAATAAAATTTTTAATCACATTATTATAATATTTTATTATAATAATGTGATTAAAAATTTTAAAATTGTGGTAAATTTTATTTTAAAATATATTTAAAGACATTTTAATATATTAAATTAAGATAAAAGTAAACTTCGTAAATCTTTTTTCTTCTCTAAAAATAATAAAAAATAGAGATAAATAGAAGGTTACATCATTACCCTTATTTAAAATATTTCCCCCCAAAAAGGGTTTTTTAAATTTGTCTGTAAACATTCTTTAAGAGTGTTATAAAACAGATAGACTCGAAAGAGTTATTTATATCAGACTTGATTAAAACTGGTTTTTTAAAAATTTACCACAATTTTAATCTGGACTGACTATAATATTAATAAAATATTATAAAGTTTTTGGCATTGTGCATATTATAAAAAAATGACGGGTAAAAACATCTGTATTTATAATTATTATAATTAAAATTCTATCGAATGGGTTGTACAAACAGTAAAAAAAATACAGAATATGGCACGGATCCAGATGAAGCTATTAAAAATGAAAAAGCACAAATTGTTGAACTCATGAATAAAATAAAGGAAAACACACGTAAAATAGAAAATTTATTAATAGATAATGAAAAAATGGATCGTTACACCCGAATTTAGGATTTTTGGACACTTTTTAATAAAGAATGGAAGAAGTAATAAAAATTATAATTTAAAAAGAGCATTTAATTATGACTATAAAGATATTATTAAAGAAAAATATTTGTTATGATAAAATATTAATGTATACTTAAAGAAATATTAAATTATAAAATAACTCTTTATCTTTTTTAAAATTTCTTTTAATACTATTATTCTTTAAGCAATGTTAGAAACTTAATAATATTTTAACATAATAAAATAAAATATTTATTTAAAACACCCATTATAAAAATAATAGACATAGATGCTGTGTAAAAATTTGGTTATAATCTGTCGTAGAATGGATATGAAGTTTTTAGAAACTTATTATAATAAATTAACAAGATAAATTTTTAAAGAAATAAATAATACTAAAATTTTAAATAAAATTTTTTTTATTTAAAATTTATTTATTATATTATTGTTTTAACTGTAGAAAAATATTAATAAGTTTCTAGCATTGTATCAAAAGGTGTAAAAAAAAAATCTTGTTAATTTATTATATTAAAGTTTCTAGCATTGATTCTTTAAGTATAAATTTATTATTAAATTATAAAATATTTTATAATTTAATACTTTAATTAAAAAGTTTCCAAAAATCCTAAATTCGGGGTGTATATTATACATGGTGTGTATATCGAAACGTTAGATTATAGAGATCGGATATACAGTAGTATTAGTCCCGATAGATCAAGATTTATTCTTCGAAGTAAATATCAGAAAGAAGAATTACCACCTGATAAATATGGTTCTCTTACTTGTTATGAAGTTATTAAGGAGAACAATAAAAAGATCAAAGATCTGACTTTATTGATTAAACAAATAGAACATGAGATAAAATCACACCCGTCTTATAGTGGATATGAAAAACCCAAGGTTGAAAAGTACTTTGATATAGGAGGCATCTATTTTAAGCGGTCTAATTTTCACAAAGGAGAGTTTTATGATACTGGTTTTGAAAGAAGCGGTTATTATGATCGTTCCTATAGAGAACTACAATAAAATCATTTTATTAATAATTTAGCACTGATATAAACTTATAAATTATAATAATAATAACTAATAACTAATAAATAAAGAATATTTTTATATTATCAATAATTTATTAATAAAATATGATTATAAATATATATTATTTTTTCGTAATTTTATACTTTGTTTCTTATAAATATGAATTATAACAATAAATATTAAAATATTTTATTAAATAAAGTCATCGTAAAAAGAAATTCTACTAAATATATTTTTATATCCACATTATTTAATTTTATAATTATTTTTAAAAAATAATTATAAAAAGTAGAGTTATATGAGATTTAAAATTATTTGTTATAAAGTAAATAATGTGTATAAATAAATTTAAAATATTTTTTAATCTAATTTTATAAAATTAATTTTTAATAGAATTCTAAATTGCAATGACTATATTATATTTAATAATTTTAATAAAAATTATTAAATATAAAGTTTCTTAATTTTATCAAGTGTACATATAGTAAACAATATTTATATTACATACACCAATTTTATTTAAGCTGTTTCATAATTGAGATTCAATAAATTATCAATAAAAAAGTAAGTCGTAAAAATAAAAACATTTCTTTTTTATAAAATAATTATGAAAGAGCTTAAAATTATAAATTGTAATGACTATATATTTTTATTTATGAATAAAAGACTTAAGATTTTGAATTATATTTTTGCCAATATTATATATATATTGATTAACTCGTAAATAATGAATATGATGTCCAAATATATCATCATATCCATCATATCCAAAGAAAGCACAATGAAGACTATTTAGTAAATGTAAAGCAAGATAAACCGATGAAAAAAATAAAACCATTGGAAATATTACTTCGAATGATTCATTTATTTGTTTAAAATATAATAACATACTATTTTGTAAACCGAATGCTTTTTTAATTAATGGAAACATGATTTTTATATAAAAAGAAATGAATAAACAAATTTAGATATATTTTGTTGTCAATTTTTTTTTATATTCATTCCATCATTTCTTGGGAATAGTCAAAACCATCGCCAGTTTCAAAATCATATTCATTAAATCCACCATAATCTGCACCTTGATCAATAACTTCCTTTCCTTTTGCACCACTATTTAAATCATATATTTCCGATTCAAACATCATATCATCCTGCATATTTTTTAAATAGTCTTCTTTATAAGATTCTAATTGATCATCTGATGGTGCATATCCATATTTTTCACTTAATTCTCTTTTTCCTTTTTCCATTATATAATCTATTTTTTCTTGGTATTTTTCATCTTCATCTATATCATTTTCATATTCATCTGCATCTGTTCTAGATACCTTAAATTTACTCTGCATCATTATTGTAACATAATCAACATCATCTTTAATAAATTGTTTTAATTTATATTCTATTTTATCATGTATTAAAATATTTTGAATTTTTTCTGTTTCATTCTTATATAAATTAAATAATTCATAATCATTTTCAAGTTCATCAAATAATACCATAATAAAATTGCAAATATATTTACATTTATTATTTTTATAACTAATATTATAATCATCTTTTGAATTTATATCTAATTTACATAATATAAAATTATTTAATTGTTCAACTAACATAAATAATAATACATTTGCAGCATCATTAAAATTAAAATCACTATAAACTTTTATTTTTTTATATTTACTATTATAAAGATTATCAATACCATTTATACTATTTATTTCTTCATTTGTATAATTTATCTGTAAATCTATAAAATATTTATTTATATCTTCGTTTATAAATGGTTCTAATACTTTATATTCATTATATATTTCACTTTGCAATTCCAGAGATAATACACTATTTTTATCAATAAAACTTAAATTAATATTATTACTTGTTCTATCTCTACTATTTTTAATGATTGATAAATATTTTTTTAATTTTGTAATATAAAATTTTTTAATATAATCTAATTTCCGTTTGTTTATTAAATCCTTGTTTTTAATCTTATCTTTATCACTAATCAAATTATCCTCATTTTCTTTAAATATTCCAAAATTTCTAATTAAATCTATATATTTATCAATAAAATTTTTATCTTTATTTAAAATAAATGACATATTTTTAACAAGATTTGTTATTTCTTTATCTAATTTATCATTACTTGTTTTTTTTAATTTATTTAATTCACTTTTATTAAAAAATGTCTTTTTATGATTTGTGAAATATTTAATATTATAGCTTTCAATACTACGTAATAAAGATTTATATTCATCTATTGAATATTCTTTTGATAATATATCATTTCTAGTTAATCCTGATTTTATATCAATTTGATTATCGTTATTACCAATATATTCACGCATGGTTCCTTTATAAATTCCTGTATCAACATACATTTCAAAAATGGATTTAATTAAAGATGGTGATGTATTATTTTCATCATCAACAATTGGAATATTATGAATTCCAGAAAATTTATTTTTATCATATAATATATATTTATGTATAGATCCAATATTAATAAAATAATCATAATAATTAAATATAAATTTTGATTCATCTATATCTTTCTTAACAGGATAAGTACTTTCAGTAGATATATAATAATAATAATCTATAAAATTTTCCGCATTTTCACTACAACATGAAGTTTCAATTAATCCGGTATATAAATCTGTTATTTGTGATTTTCCAATTACATCTTTTACTACATTTTTAATATTATATGCTAAATAATACAATCTATTTATTAGAACATTCTTTAATTTTAATAAAGTACTAATATTTTTATAATCTTTTATTAAATCATTATATTCTTTACCTATTTCTACTGGTTTAATATCATATTCATTACGAATTCTTTCATTGTCTATTTTAAATTTATAATTTTCATTTCTTTTTATAATATTTAAATCATAATTATGTCTTTCTTTAAATAATTCTTTTATATGTGTTAAATGTTTGAAGTCATTGTATTCTTCTAAAATTCCAGTTTTAAATATTTCTAATGATTTTGTTTTATCTTTCAACAAAACAATATTCATCTCTTCTAAAATACATGCCATATAATTTATACCATTATCCTTATCAAAACTATAAAATGGACATATAGTTGTTTTACTTTTACGTACAGGTGGAGGAATACTCGTCTGAATACCTATTAAAAATCTTGATATAATAATAGAACTTCTTTTTATTTTAAAAAATCTTTCATAATCTTGTTTAAAAGTATTTTTTGCATCTATTTTATCAATATCTATTTTTGTAAATCCTTTTTCTTGTAATTGTTTTATTTTTTTAATTCTATATATAGAATATGTTAAAATATTTTTAATTTTTTGCATTGAATCAATAATAATATTTATTAAAGTTTTATTATGTAATTCTACACCAGATTTTACATATAAATTTTTTACAATAAATGTTGATATAGATATTGCATCTTCAATATCATCTATTGCTAATCCATAATTTAATAAAACTTCTTTAAATTTATTGTCATCAAAATCAGATATTTTAAATTTATTTAATAAATCAATATTTTCAATATCTTTTTCTACTTTTTCTACAATCCATACTTCTCTACTCTTCTTAATCATACCAGAATCAGAAAATCCTTCTGTATCGTCATAATCATTATTTGTTAAAATTTCACCACAAATTCTACATGTGTGTAAATTTTTTTCTGTTTCGCCATTATCACTATATATATTTAACATTTCATTTATGAATTGTATTTTTAGATCTGGATTATCGGCATAATTTATTTTTTTAAAATAATAATAATGACTACATATATCAATCTTTTTACCATACTTTTTTGAATATATATGATTATCAATAATTATACCATCTTTTTCTATTAAATCATATATGTAATTTAATCTTAATTCATAATTTTTTATACTATAAATTAAATTTATTAATATGGACAATTTATCTTTTTTAACTTTATGAATAGTATTTACAATGTTCATTTTGTTTACAACATTTATTTTTGAATAAAATTTATTTATTAATATATTAATTTTGTCATTTATATTTTTAATGGTATTTTTCTCATTATATTCTTTTAATTTTTTAAAATTTTCCAAATTATCATTTATTTTTTTTATAGATTCTTCTAATCTTAGATATAATCTTGATGTACATCCTAAATCTTTACGATATATACAATCTAAAGAATCTAATTTTACATTATCTAATAATAATTTTTTTAAATTTTCATCTTTTTTATTATTTATTATATATAAAGGATTTTTATAAGATTTATTTTTTTCCATTAACGATTTTTCTTTTTTAAAATTTTTTTCAAGTTCTTTATATAATTTTTCTAATTCATTTATTTTATTATCAATATTCTTGTAATGAACATAATTATCAATTATATAATATAAGTAAAATAATTTACCATTATCTTTCTGTTGTTCAATCCATTTTAATCTTAATATAATATTATCTTCTACTTTATCTAACCAATTATATTTACCATATATTTTTTCAATATTTTTATTTGTAATATATTTGTCTGATAAAAAATAATAATTATCTTTGAATAATTTTTTACTATTTTTTGTTAAATTTAAATAAATATTTTTACTAGATACATTGTTCATTATTTTATTTAAATTATTTTCAAATATATTTTTAATTATATTTATTTGTTCAATATTTAAACTATTAATATTCAATGTATATTTTTTAAGAATATTATTAATATCATCAAATGTATAAGATTTATTGATTTTATCCATTTCATTATTTATAATATCATTCATAGTTGGTAATATTTTTTTAATAATTTTTTTATAATCATCCTTATTAATAGATATTTTATCAAATAAATAAACTTTATTATGATAAAAATTCTCTTTTTTATCATTGTAATTTGTATAATTAAATTTAATATTAATATCATTATTATTTTTAGTTATTTCATATAAATCAAATTTCAAATGAGAATATCTATATAATATACCATAATTTCCTGGTTTAATTAAATTTAAATTATTATTTATTTCAATATTATTTTTATCAATTATTTTTAGAGAGTTTGAAAAAACATAATTAATAGTAGGATAACAGTTTGATTCATCAATATAAATTATTTCGTTATCTTGTAAATTATGATTTTTACATTCTATTCTTATTGAATTATTTGAATTATAAATATTTGTAATTATTCCATTTTTCTCATATATTTTATCCAGTTTATTATCATTTCCTAATATCATAAACCCTGTAACATTTATTTCATCACCTTTTATAAAAACAGTATTTTCAATTCCTTTCATTTTTCCAGTTTCATCATATATATCTTTACTAAAAATATAATCATTATTAATTTTATATGTATTCCAATGAATCGTATGTAAATCATTATATCTTAAAACAAGTACATTATTATTTGGTTTTATAATATATGGATTATCATAATTTATTATATATGGATTTATAATATTAAATTCTTGTAATAAACTTTCTTTATAACTTATTTTATTCAATACTTTTTCATGATTAATTTTCCATAATTCTATCATTTGTGTTCTTTGATTTTCTTCTGTTATTCCTAATTTATTTTCTAATGTTTCCGTAAAATAAATATTATGTTCTTCACCATCATCAACAATTTCTTCTTCTTTTAACTTACTATAAATTCTATGTTTATCTAATACTATTGGAACTATTCCATTTTGAAAATTACTATTAATAATTTCATGAATAAGTTTATATTCAATATCATTATTTAATAAATCCATTTTTTTTAATCCACTATTTTTAAGTTCTAATATTTTAATAGCAACTTCTTCCACATTTTTTTGAATATATTTTGAATCTTGAAGAGTAACAGGATATTCCGAAAGTAATTGATTTACTAAATCTTTTAAATAAACAATATCATCTTTATATAATATATCTTCATTTTTAATCGCGACCTCTTGTTCTATAATTAAATCTTCACCTTCTGATATAAATTTTGTAATATTATTTTCTCCAATATTATTAAAAATAATATTTTCATTATTTGAGAATTGTATAGATTTTATATTATTGTCATTTATTATATTCATAATATTTATATGATAATATATAAATAGATTTTTTTATTAAAAAAATTAACTTAAAATCGTTATATATATAACAAATATTATTGATGGAAATTACTAAATTTATTAATGAAAATAATATTAAAAATTTTGAAACATTAAAATTATTATTAGAATCAAATACATATAATCTTAAAATAAAAGAAGATAAAGATTATCCTGAATTATTTTTAATTCATCATCAACATAATACAATATTTGAATATCCATTTGTAGATGAATGTAATGGAATTATTATGGATAAAAATAATTTTAAAATTATTTGTTATACCTTTAATAAATGTTCCGATACAAGTACAAAAATGGATTTAAATAATTTATTTATTGAACATTCTATAGAAGGAACACTTATTAGATTATTTTATTATCAAGAAAGATGGGTTGTATCTACAAAAAAATGTATAGATGCATCAAAATCAATATGGTTAAGTAAAAAAAATTTTTTAGAATTATTTGAAGAATGTCTTGAAAAATACTTTAGTATTCATCAATTTAACAATATTTTAAATAAATTATATTGTTATTCATTTATTATTATGCATCCGGAAAATAAAATAGTAGTAAATTATACAACTCCATTATTATATCATATATCAACAAGAGATTTAAATACATTAAAAGAAATATGTAATGATATTGGTATACCAAAACCAAAACGAAATAATATTTCATATGAGTATTTTCAAAATAATTTAATAAATTTATATATTGATACATCATTACAATATGAAGGATATATATTTACTGATATACATTATAATAGATATAAAGTAATAAATCCATATTTCAATAAAGTTAGAAATTTATGGGGCAATACCAATAATCGGTTTTTTAGATATATAGAGTTACGAAAAGATTATACTTTATTAAATGAATATATATATTTCTTTCCATATGATGTGAATATTTTTTCGGAATATGAAAAGAATATACAAAATGTAGCATATGAAATATTGAGAATATATTTATTAAAATATATACAAAAAAATAATGAAAAAATTCCTTTTTATTTTTCAAAAATTATTTATAAATTACATGAAAGTTTTTTAAAAGATAAAATAAAGACAGATTATAATAAAATTATGTTAAAATTATTAGATTTAGAACCTAAAAAATTATATTTTATAATAAATAATTATAATAAAAATAAAATAGATATTTAAATTTTATTATAAAATAAAATTATTTAAAACTTTTTTATATTATATAATATATATAAATGCAGATCTTTGTTAAAACACTTACTGGAAAAACAATTACTTTAGAAGTAGAAGCATCAGATACTATTGATAATGTTAAACAAAAAATTCAAGATAAAGAAGGAATCCCTCCTGATCAACAGAGACTTATTTTTGCAGGAAAACAACTGGAAGATGGAAGAACATTGAGTGATTATAATATTCAAAAAGAGTCTACTTTACATTTGGTGCTAAGACTACGCGGTGGTTAGGGATACTATGTATAGTGGAAAAGGTTCTATATTCTCTTCAGTGTGTTGTAGGTTCTACAACCTCTACAATAAAACAAACATAGATTATATTATATCCTACTTCATAGAGAGTAATGAAAAGACATTTTATGGCTCTGATGATAATATTCATTGTATTGAAATTAATTTATATAGAAAATTTATTTTTTCTATATTTTTTACTATCAATTTTTTTTTTAATTAAAAGCATAATTTAATATATATATATTAAATTATTTATAAAAATGTATTTAAAGTTTTTGATATAAAGAATTTTATAATGGAAACGTTAGTTCTATCACTTTCAAATGAATTCAAGAACTGTAGCATTTCGGATAATGATGAAAATTTTTTTAAAATTATATCATCAAAAAAAGATTTGTTAATGCAATCATTAATAAATTTTTTTACGAATAGAGAAAATTTAGATCAAATAGTACCTATTATTACGGGAAAATCAAAAATATCTTTAAGAATATTGGATTGGTTCGTTACAAATTATAGTAAGAAAAATAACATACATTATCAAACAATATTTAATAATAAAGTTAAGAATTTTATAGTATATCTTGATTATAAAGCTCAATTAAAAGCATACAGTAAAAGGCAATTTGATCCTTTTTGTAGAAGAGAAAGAATATCATTTATTGATCATGATAATAATGAATTAATAACTACGGTTGGACAATTAAATTTTTTTAGATGGAGTATAGAAAATAAAATTTTATATTATATTGATTCATATTATGATATTATTGATAATGATATGAATAATTCATTACGAAATTTATATAAAAAAAAAGTGGGTGACTCTAAAAATAGAAGGAAAAGAACAGAATTATCTGTATCTGCAACTAAAACAGTTAATAAACATAATGTTAGTATTATTGTTCAATTTGATTAATTAAATCTATTTTTTTTATAATCAATTAAAAAAATATTTAAATATATATTTTTTAATTTATTATAAAAAAATATATATATAATTATTATAATGCCTAATAATAATGTATTAACTCCTACATTTACACCTTTTGCAAGTGGATGCGGTATGTGTAAACCATCTTCTGATTATAATACAGTAGTTACAGGCGGTGCTAACTATTCAAATGACGGATTAATACCAAAATCGAATGGTCAAAATTTTTATAATGCTAAAAATTTTACAAAAGAAATGAATAATAGTTTTATTAAAGACAATTATGGTATAGATTATGCAACTTCATTTGGAGGTAAATCAAAAAAGCCTAAGCCTGTGTCTAAAAAGCCGGAGACGGTGTCTAAAAAGCCGGTGGCTGTTTCTAAAAAGCCGGTGGCTGTTTCTAAAAAGCCGGTGGCTGTGTCTAAAAAGACGATGGCTGTTTCTAAAAAGCAGGATACGAAACAAAAAGTCAAAAAAGGTGGTTCAAATAAATTTGATAATATGATATCCGAAGAAACACGAAGTGAAGTTATTCATCAAATTATGAATAAAATAGATCATAAAAACATGGAAGGTGGTATGGAATCAAGTGGTGCAACATCTCTTCCTCAAAAATTTTTTAATCCAGATACTTCAGTAAATAGCTATAATGAATTAGCAGGTAATGGTGTTATGACTGCATATGGTATAAATCAAAGTGGAAATATAGGTTCTGGTATGTTAGCTCCATATCATTTATCGGAACAAAATACAGGTATAAAAACTGGTGGAAAAAAAAAATTAATAAAAAAAAGATCAATGAAAGGTGGAGAATATGCAAGTATAAATCAAGAAGAAACATTAGAGAATACATATGTACCTTATGAAACAAATCATGCAATGAAAGGTGGGAAAAAATCAATGAAAGGCGGAGAATATGCAAGTATAAATCAAGAAGAAACATTAGAGAATGTAAATGTACCATATGCATTGAAAGGTGGAAAAAAATTAATAAAAAAGAGGTCAATGAAAGGTGGCATGGAATCAAGTGGTGCAACAGCTCTTCCGCCAACATTTTATAATCCAAAAGTATCCGTTGATAATTATAATGAATTAGCAGGTAATGGTGTTATGACAGCATACGGTACGAATCAAAGTGGAAATGTTGGAACTGGAATGTTAGCTCCATATCATTTATCAGAAGCAAATACAGGTATAAAAACTGGTGGAAAAAAATTAATAAAAAAAAGGTCAATGAAAGGAGGTGATGGTCCCATACCATATATATCAGATAGTGCAGTAAATAGTGTAAATAAGAGTATTAATAGTGCAATATCTGGTTTTAGTGATTTTATGATAAAACTAGATGAAGATTATTTAAAATCGGTAGATTATGTAAAATCTATTAAAATTGGAAATCAACGTTTAATACAAGGAGGTAAGAAAAATGTAAAAAAAGGAGGAGGTACTGGTTCAGATTTTGCGTCAACCTTAAATTCAAGAGGTCCTGTAAATGCTCCGGATGATTATTGGGGTGTTCCGGGTGAACAATGGTTTAGACAATTTACAAAAACTGGTGACTATATTCCAAACAGTCAATTACCATATAATGCAACACCTTTATCAGCTGGTATTGGTAATAGTCCAACTGTAAGTGGTTATGATTCATTAGGAACAGATTATGGAAGTGTTTAAATTTATTTAAATAATTATAAAAAAATGGTTGAATTTAATTTATCTAAACATATAATATAATGGTAAATTGGGGATTAGGTATAGAACATGAAATGAGATTAAGATTTACAAATAAAATAGATGCATCAAATATGGATGATGAAAATATTAAAAATATATATTTACAATTTGGTTATATTCCCGAATATTTATTTATCAATTCATACACTTTATTAGAATTATATAATAAATATGTTCATTTATTATTGAAAGATTATATAAATAATAAATCTAATAATAAATCTAATAATAAATCTAATAATACTCTGTATAATTATTTAGATCAATTAATAATGGAAAAAAAAGAATATCCATTTGATAATACAATTTATTATAATTTAAATAAAAGAAACAATACATTCAACTTTTTATATTATTATATGAATAAATATATTAAGGATCATACAAAATATTTAAAATTATATATACAATTTTATAATGAAAAAAATATATATATTGATAATATATCAATATATAAATTATTTAATTATTATTTAATATTCAATGAAATGAATATATATAATATTAAAACATTTTTCAACAAAATAATGGATGAAACATATGAAAAAGAATATATTAAAATTTTTAAATTTAAATTAAAATTCTTAAAATATAATATTGTTGAAGTTAATAATAATAATATTATTAATATAAAAATTAGTGAGAATAAAGATTTACCATTATTAAATTTTAAATTATTTAATAAAATAGTGTTTCCAAAAAATAATAATATAGATCAAGAATTATTTATTTCAAAATTTATAAATAATAAAGATACATTATTATTATTAAACAAATTAAAAAAAAATTATGTACCACATATTGATTCTACTTCTAAGACAGCAGCGATTGAATTTAAAACATTTGATTTTAAAAATAAAAATTATAAAGTCATGTTAGATAACTTAATGGATATTGAAAATACTTTTTTAAATATAGTTAATGAAATTCCAGAATTAAGTAATTTAATTAAAAAATATGGTAAAATAACTTATCATCATACTGGTAGTTTAAATAAAACAATAGTACTAGATAGTGTAAATTTTATATCTTTTTCTGAAATATCAAAAGATTATGCAGGAAGTTTTCATGTATGGATTACGATACCATATTCTAAAAATGATTCTCCAGAATTATTTATAAATAAACATATAAATTTAGCAAATAGATTACAATTATTAGAACCAATATTTGCATCCTATTTTACAAGTCCGGATACTGAATCATTAGGAAATAATATGTCTCATTCTAGAGCTAGTTTAAGACATTTTTTAAATAACTGTTCCGGTTATGGAACATCTGACATATTCTTAATGTATGGAAAAAAAAAAAATACTATTCATGAATATTATTTAACAAAAGATGATGTATTAAATGATAAACATATAAATGTTGTAATGAATGCAGAAGTTTATAATAATAATAAAATAATAAAAAATTATAACGGATTGATAGAGAGAGATGGAACATCAAAAAATTTTAAATTTTTCGGTTATAAAATAGATTGTAAAATGAATTCCAATAATAATAATAATATTGAAGATTATTTAATGCAAGTTTTTAAAAAAACTAAAATACGACCGGAAAGTTTATATGAACAATATATGCCTTTAGGTGCAGATATTCGCACAAGTAATTTCAATAATTTATTTTATCCTCCTCTTGAAAAGAATTATGAAGAAGTATATATATTGGAAAATAAAATATTTAATTTATATTATTATGATAAAAAAAATAAAATAATTACAAATACACCTCTATATAATATGAAATCTTATAAAAAATTTATGAAAGATGAAAGAATTGGAATAGAATTTAGAATTTTTGATCACTTTCCAACATACAATATGATTCAATTTTTAGCAATATTAGCACAAATTGTTACATATTCAAATAATCATTATAATAATTTAAAAGAGTTATATATAAATCAACAATTTTGGCATGATGAAATGGCAAATACTATTATAAAAGGATTTGAATATAAATTAGACAAAATATATATAAAACAGATTGAAAAAGAATTTTCCATAAAAATTTCAACAAAAGAAATAAATAGTGAAGATTTCTTTAACATATTTTATAAAGAAATGAATAAAAAATTAAATAAAGATAAGATTTATGATAAACTTAGAATTGATGATAAATACATTACATTTCAAAATTTTAATAAAAAAGTATGGACATATAATTTTCTATTATATTTAAAAAATAATAAAGATTTAATGGATAAAATAAAGATTATATTAAATACTGATGATATTATAACTATTAAAAAAAAAAATATATTATTATTATTTGGACATAAATTTATTTATGATATTGAAAAAATATATGATTTTTTTAAATTATAATACATATTTTTATGTAGTATAATCTAAAAATTATATAGTGAGAAAACCAAGGTTTCCAATACATATCTTCTTATTTTTAAGTATTTTTTATAAATAATTATGTTAAATCAATATCATCTTAAATATTTTATGTATATAAGCTGTTTCATAATTGAAAATCAATAAATTTAAAATATTGTTTACTATAAGTACATTTTTTATTTATTTATATTTTTAATAAATTATTGACAAAATGAAAATAATATATATTTTTAATTGTATTTTTTAAAAATTATATATAAATAGGAAAACTAAGTTTCCTATATGTATTTTCCTATTTTTAAATATTTTTATAAAAAGTATATGTAGTAAGAAATTTTTTGAGATGACTATAAATACATATTTTTATGTATAATTTAAAAATTATATAAAAATTATATATAAAATACATATTTTTATGTATAATTTAAAAATTATATATAAATATATGATTTATATATTGTTATTATTAATTATTGTATTTTATCTTATAAATATTTTGTGTAAAAAAAGAGATAATAAAATATTAGAAAAATTATCTATAAATAATAAATATTGTTGTATCTATGCATATTATGAGAAAAATAATTTATATAAAGAAAATTTTATATATTTTTTAAAGAATGGAATATTAAATAATGTTGATTATTATATTATTATTAATGGTAATTGTAGTATTCCTATACCAGAAGAAGAAAATATTACAGTTTATTATAGAGAAAATAAAGGCTATGATTTTGGCGGATATAGTTATGTTATAAACAAATTAAATAGTTTATCTAAAGAATATAATTATTATTTTTTTTTAAACACATCTGTATGTGGTCCTTATTTAAAAAACAATAGTAAAGATTGGATATATTATTTTTTAGAATTATTTCATGAAAATGTTAAATTAGTTGGTACATCTATAAATATTTTTCCATTAAACCGTTTTAGTAATTATGATATAACAAAAATATATAATAAAAATAATCCATTTACACACATTCAATCAATGTTTTTTTGTATGGATAAAGAATATTTTAATTATTTAATAAATATAGATTTTTTTAATGAAGATGAAGTAAATAATGCGCCAGATATAGGGTATATTATTGCATATAAAGAAATTGGATTATCACAATATGCTTTAATAAATAATTGGAATATCAATTGTATATTATCAAAATATAAAGACATAGATTATAGACTTATTGATAAAGATATTAATAACACATCACGAAATGGTGATCCATATTATAAAAATTCATATTTTGGAGACGATATAGATAAATATGAAGTTATATTTTATAAAAATAATCGATAAAAGCGAGGAAACCTAAGTTTCCTAGACATACCTTTATAAGCTGTTTTTTTGATTTGTAATACTACTTTAAATTTGTATTGTTATAAAAAATTATTTTATCAATAACTTTGAAACTTGTTTCTAATGCACCTTCTATCCAACCTTGTGTTTCAGAATAATTTTCTCCACATATAAATAAATTTATATTTGGAATAGGATGAATGATTTTATTAGAAAGAATGGTACTATCTTTCTTTTTTTTCCAAAATCCAATCGCACAATTCCAATAAGATGGTTTTGTATATATTGGATTTTCAATCTTTAGATTATATGTTTTAAATATATTATTTTTTAATTGATATATAAATAATTCTTTATTTGTTAAATATAATTTATTCCAATAATTAGCAAACTTACTATCACTATATGATATCATTATCAATCCGTTCTCTTTATCTATTGGAATAATATATCTTGAATTATTATTTGTAGTTGATTTTGAAATATTTTTAAACCATATATCTTCTTTTTTAAAAATCGAATATATTCTACATAATGATTTGTAATGAATACTATTTAATTTGTTTTTAACTGGATCTAAAATATTAAATTTTAATAATTCTGGTTTTGGTATAGCAAACACACAATACTTTGATTTATATATTTTTTTATCCAAACAAATATAGAATATTTTATTATTATAATCTATATTTAATACATTGCTATTTAATAATATTTTACCATTACTTTGAATAATTTTTTCTTCTAATTTTTTTATTATTATATTCATACCGGGATCTAAATGATAAAATTGTAATGTTGGATTCATACCTTTATCAAATAATTTTAATGCATTATATGCATTCATTTTTATCAATTGTGCATAATAACCAAAAGAATCTAAAATAAATTTTATCTCTTTTTTATCTAATATAAATGCACAATATTCTTTAAAAGTATATTTTTGAATTTCTTCTTTCTTCTGATCTTTTGAATAATGAATTACTTTTTGAATATAATCAAATGGAGATTTATTGATAAATTCTTTATCTTTGGTATAAATAGTACCTTTAGATGGACAAAAAGTTATATTTGAACTTATTTTGGATAAATTATCTTTTAATCCAAGTTCTTTTATTAATTTTAAAAATAAAATATGATTGTCATTTAAACGCCCTGCACCTTCTTCCCATATATATGCATGATTGTTTATATGTTTCGTAAATGTTTTAATTCTTCCACCTAAATAATTATTTTTTTCCAATAATAATATTTTAAGTTCAGGTTTTTTTAATAATAATTGATAAGCGGTATTTAATCCAGATATTCCACCACCTATTATAATAATATCATATATCATATATAGTTATATAAGTATTTTATTTACTCATAAATAGAATTAAGAATGGAAAATAATTTAAAAATTGAAATTTTAATTAAAAAATTTTCTAATATAAAATTAAATAAAGAAGATTCTTCTGCAATAATTATTCAAAAGAATATTAGAAGGTTTTTAACTAATAATAAATTAATGAATAAAAAAGATAATATGAGTATAGAAATAGTTGAAATATTATTAGAAAACTATATAAAAACTTTTGATTTAATAAAAAATATAAATAAATTTCTTTCTAAAAAAAAATAAGAAATCAAAATTTTCCTTCAGAAATATCCGAAAATATTGTTAAATTTTTATTATGTAAAAAATATAAAGTTATGCCTTCATGGGATACAAATGAAGGCGATTTAATAATTTTAAATAAAAAAATAGAAGTAAAAGGTTTTATGTCATCGGGACCTATATCATTTGGTCCTAATGAAAATTGGAGTTTAATTTATTTTGTTAATGCAATAGATTTTCATAACAAGAATTTTAAAATTTTTGAAATGAAACTTTCAAATAATAATACTTTATGGTCAAATATTAAAATTAACAAAGATCAAACATATAAAGATCAATGTAATCAAGGAAGACGTCCACGTTTATCTTTTGATATATTACAAAAACAGATGAAAGATTATTGTAAGCTAATATTTGATGGAAATATAAAAGATTTATATTAAAATATCAATTTTATCTACTATTAAATTTATAATAGAGAGTGTAACTGCATTTCCAGCTAACTTATATAGTGCTGAATCAGAAATATTTGGTAATTTATAATCTTTTGAAAATCCTTGTAAATTAAAACATTCTCGTGGTGTTAATTTTCTAATTCCTTTTTCATCAAGTAATATCGGAACATTATGACCACCTGAACCCATATTTGCAGTAAGTGTTGGACAACACAGTTACTTTTATTTTCTCTAATATAATACCTTCTATATTGGTATAAGATATTTTCATTGATATTTTTTTTTATATTTTCTTTAATTTCTTGATATACCTTTAATTTATCGGTATAATAATATTTATCTTGTATATTTTCTTCTAAAAAATCTTTTATAGGTTTATTTTTTTTAATTGTAAAATCAAAATTAAATTTATTAAAATATTCTTTATCTTTGAAACATATTATATATATTCTTTCTCTATGTTGTGGAATTTCTGTTATTTTACTAGTATCTAAAATAGAATATTTTATAAAATATCCTAAATCTTTAATATTGTTTTCAATTATTTTAAAAGTATTTCCTTTATCGTGTGATTTTAAATTTTTTACATTTTCTAATATAACTATCTCGGGGCGTTTTTCAGAAATAATATCACATATTTTCCAAAAAACATTTGAACGATCATCGTTAAAACCTTTCTTTTCTCCTGCAATAGAAAAAGGTTGACATGGAAATCCTCCACATAATATATCATGATCTGGTATATTTTCTAATTTTATTTTATTTAGATTATCTAATTTAAAATTTATTCCTGAATGATTTAATTTATATATTTTTTCAGAATGAATGTCAAAATCATTTGCATAAACAATTTCATATTTTTCACTATTTTTATTTAAAAATGAATGAGAAAAAGCTCCAGTTCCTGCAAATAAATCAATAATTTTATATTTTACAGACATTGTTTAATTTATAATTAATAAGATATAATATTATTATAATTATTTGAAATCATTTTTTATTCTTTTTTTATAAATTAAAATTATTGTATTTTGGAAACAATACTAGAAACTTAATAATATTTTTCTACAATTATACTATTCTTTAACAATCTATTTATAATCAGTATATAAAACATTATTTTTATATAATAAGTAAATAATATGGAATGGATTTGTAATAACCCCTGTTTAGCGTTGCCATTTGTACAAATTGGAAATATTTTTTATGATTTAAGAATAGATGGTTTAAAAATTGAAGTAAATAGAAAATATTATTTATCTTTTTTTGAAACAAACGATGAAAATATTTGTTGTCTCTGTAAAAATACACATGATAAATTAGATTATGCGATTGTTTTTTGTAATAATACACATATTGTTGGTTATGAATGTTTTATACAATGGTTTAAAAATCATAAAAATTGCCCTAATTGTAAAGAATTATGTAATCATGTAATTGTATATAAGTAAAATAAAAGATCTATTTTTGATAAAATACTTAAAATATATAGGAAACATAGATTTCTATGCCATATAAAAATGCTTAAAAGTATGTATAGAAAACCTAGGTTTTTTACCTATACATACAGATTTTTATTTTAAGTAAAAATTATTAAAAAATATTATGTTAATATACAATATATGAGAAAATATACAATTGATAAAGATGGATGTGCACCTTGTCAAAATAAAAATAAAAAATTTAAATCATGCTATTCCAAAGATTCTTTAATTAAAATTGCTACTATTTGGAATAAGAATAATTTAGATAATTTAATTGATATAAAAAATAATATATCAAAAAAAAAGTTATGGACACAAATACAAAAAAAATTAAATTTAATATGTAAAAAAGATGAATATTGTTGGAAAAAACAAGATTTTGTTAAAAAATTAAGAGATATAGATATTGAACTGTATACGTTTAAACCAGAATATCCGAAAGCATGGTTGAAAAATGAACATACATGGTTAAATACTTATGATATTTATTATGTAATGAAACAATATGAAAAAGCAAATGATGATTTTGTATTTTTAGGTCCGATTCCGGCCGATTGTCCAACAAAAATTCAATGTGAATTAAGTAAACTAGATTTAATTACAATGAAAAAAAATAATATAAATAAAATTGGTATTATTTATAATCATGATGTTAGTAGTGGACCGGGAACGCATTGGGTTGGGTTGTATATTGATAACAAAAACAATGAAATAAATTATTATGATAGTTATGGTAGTAAACCAACACCTTTAATACATAAATTTATACATTCATTAGTTGATAAATATAATTTAAATAATTACAGCCCAACAGTAATATATAATGATAAAAGACATCAATATGGAGGAAGTGAATGTGGTATGTATTCTATGAATTTTATTTTAGAACGCTTACATGGAACATCAATGTATGATATAAGTAGAATGAATTTACCAGATAAAGAAATGACATATTTAAGAAAATTATTATATAAATTATAATGAATCACAACAACCATCTATACAATTATTGGGCTCACAATCAGAATTTTTATTACATGGTGATGTTAAACCACATTCTAAACATTGTTGATTAATACATAAAGATTTTTCTTTATTACCATTACAATAAGTATTACCGTAACAAAAATTTTCTGTATTATTTAGATATATATTTATAAAAAAAAATATAAAAATAATTATAAAAATAATTATAACAATAAGTATAAATAATATCATATATTTATAATAACTATATTTATATTTATAAAAATATATAAATATTTATATATTTATATATATTTATATATAAATATTTATATATTTTTCTAACCTACATCACATTACCTTTAAGAATTTTTTGTATTATATTTTTGATTTTAGAAAACAACATGGTAAAGATAATCCGTCAGGATAAGCATATGTTTTATTCTTTTTTTCTCTAATAAATACTTGATGATCACCATATGGACATTTTGCTGTTTTACAATTATTTCGTGTTTTTATTGTTTTACTTTCAATTTCTGATTCTGATAATGGAATTTCACAATGTGAACACCATATTTTTGGACAGATATACCAATTTTTTTTAGTTGTAGAACCATATTTTATTGATTCTGTATAAGAATCTTGATGAATAGATTTATTTTTACTAGGATCATATGGTAATACAACTGGATGGGTAGATTGACAACATTTCGAATATTGTTTTGCTTTTTTATCTTTTATATCATATTTGAATAATTTGTTATCAAATGTTTGTAATCTTCTTAGAAAATAGTTTTTATCATTACATAAATCTTTATATGTATCTTTTTCTGGAATTGCATCATCACATGTCAATCGTATATTTTTTAACACCTCCTTTACCTATTTGAGATTCACTCATTCGGGTTTCACTCATTCGAGATTTACTTCTTCGGGATTCACTTCTTCGGGATTTACTTCTTCGGGATTTACTTCTTTCATGTTTCACTTCCTCGGAATTCACTTCCTCGGGTTTTACTTCCTCGGAATTCACTTCCTCGGGTTTTACTTCTTCAGATTTTACTTCCTCAGGATTTACTTCCTCAGAATTTATTTCCTTAGAATTTACTTTTTTGTTTTTATATACATTTGGATTTTTTTTTCTCCATTCGCGTAACTTCATTATATCTTCATCATATATTAAAGAATGTTCATGATTAGAATCTTTTGTTAGAGTTTTTAATTGTGATAATCTTAAAACAACGGATCTATAACTCAAATCTTCTGCTGCTTTTAATAATTTTTTAAAACGGATTTCTGGATCGTTGGATGTTTTATAATTATAGGATTTAAAACTATTTTTTTCGTCTAAATGTATTGGTTTCATATTATCAAAAATTTTTCCAGGAATTCCTTTATTTGGAACGCATGATTCATGAACATATGTATGTTTTACATGTTTACCATCTTTCTTATCATATGCATGTCTATAATAACCCCTTTTAGTTACCATTCCTTCTGGACATTTTCCATCTCTGTAGGTTTTTTCTGTTGGATGATAATATGTACCAACATTATCTTTTTTTGCTGTTTTTTGTCTTTTTATTCCTTTATGATATGGGTCAACATTATTTACCATTTATATTATATAAAAATATTTTATTTTATATAAAATTAAATATAAAAATATTTTATTTTATATAAAAATATAAAAATATGATTTTTTAAATATATAAATATATTTGAAGACTATATTATAATATATATATAGATGAAACAAACATATTTTAGTAATAAGAAATCATTGCAAGTAAATTCACCTCAAATTCGGAACGATATTAAATCAATAATTAACAGTATTGGAAGCTTTAATCTTACATCTAAATATTATACATTTTTAAATAAAAAAAATGTAAATGACTTAACAGAAAATAATTTTTTAGTAACATTAAGTACTTTTGGAAAAAAATTTGTATTATTTATGACTATATATAATACAAAAAAATATTGTATATTCATTAATAAAAAAAATGATACGATGACAGTTACACAATTAAAATTTTGTGATAATATATTTTTGGGAACATTATTTGATGGAGAATTAATTAAAAATAGTGAAGACAAATGGATTTATTTAATAAATGATATTGCATACTATAAAGGAAAGAATATTATTACTAAATCATTTTTAGAAAGACAAGATATAATTGATAATATTTTAAATAATGAACATGAATATTGTATAGATACTGAAACATTATATGTATCAAAAAAAAAATATTTTGAATATCAATATATTCATTCGCTTGTAAATAAATATGCTCATTATCTAAATTATAAATCTTCCGGATTATATTTTAAAAATATTAATAATTTTAGTGATAATTATTTATTTATATTTCCAGAATGTAGATCAGATAGTAAAATTTTAAATAATGGTATTACCATAAGTAATATTAAAATGAATATGGAGGATGAGGATCTATTTAAAGATGTTGAAATTATTGAGAACAAATCAGAAAAAAGTAGTATGAAATTAGAAAAAACAACATCTAGATTTTTAATAAATCCAACAGTTATGCCAGATATTTATGAATTGTATTGTAAAAATACAAATAACACTATTGAAAAATATTCATATGCATCTGTTCCAGATATTGATACAAGTAATTTTTTAAAAAATATTTTTAATGATACATATGATATTAATGAAGATATTTATACTAAAGTTCAAAATAATAGTGCAATATATGTAGAATGTAATTATCATAAATTATTTAAAAAATGGATTCCTTTTAAAAAAGTTGATGCAATGGATAATATAAATTCTATAAATCAAATACAAATAATTTTAGATGCATTATAATAAGAAAACTTTTAAGGTTTCTGATTATAATGCATTTTTATAGGTAGTTAAAAATAATAAAACTTTTGAATGAAAATCAGAAATAATGTTTTTTAACTTTGGTTATTGAGTTTTATAACATTTATTTCTTAATTTTGTATTTCAATTTATCTATTCTTTTTTTAAACTTTTTGTTTTAAAAAATAATAAACTATATATTTTCATAATTTTAATAAAAATTTAAATATATAGTCATCGCAATTTAGAATTCTACTAAATATATTTTTATAAAAATATATCTATTATTTTTTGTATGCATATTATTTAATTTTATAATTATTTTTTAAAAATAATTATAAAAATTTGGTAGAATTATAAAATATGATGACTATAATATTTTAGTAAATATAAATTTTATTCATAAATTATTATATTTATAACATATAAATGTATAAATTTTTAATTGTATTTTATATAAAAATTTACTGATATTGAATTATGAAATAGCTTAAAAATTTATTTATTTAGTTTATATATATTGATTGACCTTATACAATTTATAATACGTATTTTAATTTTATTTGGTATAAAAATAACAATAAGTATACATATAAAATATAGATATATTAAATAATTTATATATCTATTTATTTTTTCAGTTGCAATAGATATATTACAATCATTTTGTATATTTATTTCTGTTATAATAAATATGAAATATGAAATAAATAAATAAAATGGTATTCCATAAATTACATTACTATCATTATTATTTGTAAATAATACAATACATAACCAAAGAAAATGTATTAATACAATTGTTATTAAACTATATACTTTTATCCATATTTTATAATCTAATTCATTATACAATCTTAATTTCATTTTTTTCAAATCAATAATAATAAGATATAATATAAATAAAGATAATATAAATGTGGATGAATATAATATGACGATATTCATTTTCACTTAATATATATGTAGAAATAAATTTTATTATGTATAATAAAACTCAATATTAAATGTATAGTTATCACAATTTAGAATTCTACTAATATATTTTCTAAAATTTGAAGATTTGTTTAATTTTATAATTATGGTAAAAAAAAAAATAATTATAAAATAGTATAATTATAAATTGTGATGACTATATATTTAATAATACATAATTTTAAATTATATTTTTTTATAAAATATATTGAAAAAATAATTTAATAAATACAAAATTTTAAATTATTTTTTTATAAGATATATAAAAAAAGTGAGAATTTTAAAATCACTTCAGGGAATGCTAGAAACTTAAGATTTTAATAAAATTATACATCCGAATTTAGGATTTTTGGACACCTTTTTATTAAATTATAAATTATAAAATATTTTATAATTTAATAATAAATCAATTTAAAGACAAGTAATAAATTTATCTTTTTAATAAATAAATTTAACACTTTGACTTAAAGAATAAATAGTATTTAAAGAAATTTTAAAAAAGATAAAGAGTTATTTCATAATTTAATATTTCTTTAAGTATACATTAATATTTTATCATAAAATTATAAATCATCAT
>Ga0214921_10002557_pt1 | contig 29383 bp, 29 predicted proteins | sample LL1505_MetaG_FD_177992 | JGI IMG/M metagenome (GOLD analysis project Ga0214921, IMG submission 177992) | Freshwater microbial communities from Lake Lanier, Atlanta, Georgia, United States - LL-1505 | ecosystem: Environmental > Aquatic > Freshwater > Lake | place: USA: Georgia | collected...
GCCATGAGCACTGCTTTTTCGGCGGTGCCACCAATGCCAATGCCCAGCATCCCGGGTGGGCACCAGCCCGCGCCCATGGTGGGCACAGTTTTAAGAACCCAGTCCACCACAGAGTCGCTGGGATTGAGCATGACCATTTTGCTTTTGTTCTCGCTGCCGCCGCCTTTGGCCGCCACGGTGACTTCAAGGGTATTGCCTGGCACCAGTTCGGTAAAGATGACGGCAGGCGTGTTGTCGCCGGTGTTTTTGCGGGCAAATTGCGGGTCTTTGACCACCGAGGCGCGCAGCATGTTGTCAGGCAGGTTGTAGGCGCGGCGAACACCTTCGTTAATGGCGTCGTCCAAGCTGGCGGTAAAGCCGTCTAGCCGCACATTCATGCCCAACTTGAGAAAAACGTTCACGATGCCCGTGTCTTGGCAAATGGGACGGTGACCAGTGGCACTCATTTTGCTGTTAGTCAAAATTTGCGCAATGGCATCTTTGGCAGCAGCACTTTGCTCGCGCTCGTAGGCGCCCGCCAAGTGGGCTATGTAGTCTGCAGGGTGGTAGTAGCTGATGTACTGCAAAGCCGCAGCAACCGATTCAATGAGGTCTTTTTGGTGGATGGTGGTCATGGCATGGCTTAGAGAATAACTTGAATTTTAGGTGAGCAAATTGAGTTCGAAAGCTCAGCTTTTATTGGCAAAGCCAAAAGTTAGAAGTGTCAGTGTTTGTTGCTGTAAGCTTCTTGGAGCAACTTGTCGGTGTATGCAATGGCCAGCGCGCTGAGCAGAAACGTGAAGTGGATCACCGTTTGCCACAGCAAGACCTTTTCATCGTAATTCGCAGCGTTGATAAAGGTTTTGAGCAGGTGGATGGAACTGATGCCGATGATCGCGGTTGCGAGTTTGACCTTGAGAACAGAGGCATTGACATGGCTGAGCCATTCGGGTTGGTCGCGATGACCTTCCAGGTTCATGCGGCTGACAAAGGTTTCATAACCACCCACGATGACCATGATGAGCAGGTTGGAGATCATGACCACGTCAATCAGGGCCAGCACCACCAGCATGATGATGGTTTCATTGAGAGTGGCGCCATGGCTGGCATCTTTGTAGCCAATGCTGGATACCAAAGCTTGAAGCGCAGTTTGGCTGCCCATGGCCGCCTCCAGCAAATGCACCAGCTCTACCCAAAAATGAAACACGTACACGGCCTGAGCCGCAATCAAGCCCAAATACAAAGGCAGCTGCAGCCAGCGGCTGGCAAAAATAAACGAGGGCAGGTGTTTGTAAAACAAAGGGTTGCTTGGTGTGGGTTCGCTCATATAAAACTTTTGATTGATGTTGTAGGGGGAAGGCGGGCATTAGAAGCGCGCATCAAGGAGGTTGCACAAATTTTAGGTGAACGGATGAGGGAAACACCGGATGCAAGGGCTTCATATTGTTGACACCATTGGTATCTAAGAGAGTGTTATCAGAGGTCAAGGAGTCAGGGCTTTGTAAGGGCAAGCCTTGACAGTCCACCCCCAAATTGAGCCACAGCAACTATTTCTAGACAACCAAGAGGAACATATCCATGAGCACATCCAGTTCGGCCACTGAGTCTTTATTGGTGGAGAACCGTATTTTTCACCCTGCAGAAGCTGCGGTGAAAGCGGCGCGCATTTCAGGTATGGAAAGCTACAACGCGCTGTGTGAGGCGGCTGAAAAAGACTTTACTGGGTTTTGGGCGCAGTTGGCGCGCGACCATGTGGTGTGGAACAAGCCTTTTTCTAAAACACTTGATCAATCCAACGCACCATTTTTTAAATGGTTTGAAGACGGTGAGCTCAACGCCTCAGCCAACTGCCTAGACAAGCACATGGGCACACAGGTGGAGCACAAAACTGCCATTATTTTTGAAGCCGACGATGGTGCCGTGACCCGAGTGACTTTTAAAGAGTTGCTGACCAAGGTGAGCCAGTTTGCCAATGCGCTCAAAGCTCAAGGCGTTCAAAAAGGCGACCGTGTGCTGATTTACATGCCGATGACCATAGAGGGTGTGGTGGCCATGCAAGCCTGCGCCCGCATAGGCGCTACTCACAGTGTGGTGTTTGGCGGCTTTTCAGCCAAGGCCCTGCAAGAGCGCATTGTGGACGTGGGTGCTGTGGCAGTGATCACCAGCAACTACCAAATGCGCGGGGGTAAAGAGCTGCCGCTTAAATCCATTGTGGATGAGGCCCTGAACATGGGCGGGTGCGATTCCATCAAAACCGTGCTGGTGTTCCAGCGCACACCCACCACCTGCGCCATGGTGGCGGGCCGCGACAAAACCTTTGAAGAGGTCCTTGCGGGTCAAAGTACCGAATGCCCTGCGGTGCCCGTGGGGGCAGAGCATCCCTTGTTCATTTTGTACACCTCTGGCTCCACGGGTAAGCCTAAGGGCGTGCAGCATGCCACCGGCGGCTACCTGCTTTGGGCCAAACTCACCATGGATTGGACGTTTGACGTGCAACCCAGCGACGTTTTTTGGTGCACGGCCGATATTGGCTGGATCACAGGGCACAGCTATGTGGCCTACGGCCCCTTGGCCGCGGGCGTGACGCAAATTGTGTTTGAGGGGGTGCCCACCTACCCGAATGCTGGCCGTTTTTGGCAAATGATTGAGCGGCACAAAACCACCATTTTTTATACAGCGCCCACGGCTATACGCTCCCTGATCAAGGCGGCCGAGTCTGACGAGAAAGTTCACCCTAAGCAATCGGACTTGTCGTCCCTGCGCATCTTGGGTTCGGTGGGCGAACCCATCAACCCTGAGGCGTGGATGTGGTACCACAAGCATGTGGGTGGCGAGCGCTGTCCCATAGTGGACACCTTCTGGCAAACCGAAACAGGCGGCCACATGATCACGCCCTTGCCTGGGGCCACCCCCTTGGTGCCCGGGTCTTGCACTTTGCCTTTGCCCGGTATTGCCGCAGCCATTGTGGACGAAGCCGGGCAGGACATTCCCAATGGTGCAGGCGGCATTTTGGTGATCAAACGCCCATGGCCTAGCATGATTCGAACCATCTGGGGCGACCCTGAGCGTTTTAAGAAAAGCTATTTTCCAGATGAACTCAAGGGTTACTACTTGGCCGGAGACGGTGCAGTGCGCAGTGCCGATAGGGGTTACTTTCGTATCACCGGGCGCATTGACGATGTGCTCAACGTGTCGGGCCACCGCATGGGTACCATGGAAATTGAATCCGCCTTGGTGGCTAAAACCGATCTGGTCGCCGAAGCCGCGGTGGTGGGCCGCCCGGACGACTTGACTGGCGAAGCCATATGCGCTTTTGTGGTGCTCAAGCGTTCGCGCCCCACTGGCGACGAAGCCAAAGCCATTGCCAAAGCGTTGCGCGACTGGGTGGCCAAAGAAATTGGACCGATTGCCAAGCCCAAGGACATCCGTTTTGGCGAGAACCTGCCCAAAACCCGCAGCGGCAAAATCATGCGCCGATTGCTGCGCTCGATAGCGAAAGGTGAGGCCATCACACAAGACACATCCACCCTTGAAAATCCAGCCATTCTGGACCAATTGGGCGAAAATTATTGAGTTTCTGAAGGGCGACTTAGGCATCAAGGCCAGCCGTTCAATCTGTCACAGACCCACCCCATACTTGCAGAAATTTTCTTGCAAAGGTTTGGTTTATGGCCTTGGATCTCAAGTTTTTGGTGGTGGACGATTTTTCCACCATGCGCCGCATAGTGGTCAACATCATCAGCGAGTCAGGTTATGGCCGGGCTGAAGAAGCCTCAGATGGCGTGGAGGCGCTGGACAAGCTCAAAGCCAGCCCTTATGACTTTGTGGTGTCCGACATCAACATGCCCAATATGAATGGGTTTGATTTTTTGCAGCGGATCAAGGCGGATGAAAACCTCAAGCACATTCCAGTTTTGTTGGTGACTGCCGAAGGCCGCAAAGATGACATCATGGCAGCTGCCAAAATGGGCGCGGCTGGCTATGTGGTTAAACCCTTTACCAAGCCGGTGCTACAAGAAAAAGTGCACAACATCTTGGTGAAGTTGGGGCATTTGGACGCCTAGAGCGCAAAGCAGCCTATCTTTGGTTGCCTGTCACTTAAGCGACAGCACCCAGGACGCCAGCCTTTTAGACTCCGCCTCACTCACCTGAGGGTTGGCGGGCATAGGCACAGCCCCCCAGGCACCCACGCCACCCTTGACAATTTTGTAGGCCATTTTGTCTGCAGCGGTTTTGTCATTAGCGTATTTGGCAGCGACGTCTTTAAATGCGGGACCCACTACTTTGCGGTCAATGGCATGGCAGGCAAGGCAATTTTTAGAGGTGGCCAAAGCCTGATCTGCCCAAACTGACGATGCGCCCATGCCAGCAAAGCTTAGGGCCAGCATGCCCGCGGCGATACAGCAGGTGCGCAGGTTGCTCAAGGGGTGGGTGCTTTGGGTTGGGTTCATCGCAAGCTCCTTAATAGTTGTCTAAAACCGCGCCTTTGCTGGCGCTGGACGCATTAAAAGCAAACTTGGCTTGCACGCCGCGTATGTAGCGCGGGGCGGGGGCTTTCCAACTGGTGCGGCGTTTTGCAATTTCTGCCTCAGCCACATTAAGCTCCAGTTTGAGTTGCAGTGCGTCAATGGTGATGCTGTCGCCTTCATCCACCAAAGCAATGGTGCCGCCTGCCGCAGCTTCGGGGGCCACGTGACCCACGACCATGCCCCAAGTGCCACCAGAAAAACGGCCATCGGTGATGAGACCCACGCTTTCTCCTAAACCAGCGCCAATGAGGGCGCCGGTGGGGGCCAGCATTTCGGGCATGCCAGGGCCGCCCTTGGGACCTAAATAGCGCAGCACCATGACGTCGCCAGGTTTGATTTTTCCGTCCAAGATGGCTTTAAGGGCAGATTGCTCGTCGTCAAACACGCGAGCCGGTCCGGTGATCACAGGATTTTTAAGCCCTGTGATTTTGGCTACAGCGCCTTCTGGTGAAAGGTTGCCCTTCAGTATGGCCAAGTGACCTTGGGTGTACATGGGGTTGTTCATCGGGCGTATCACATCTTGGTCAGCGCGGGGCTGGTCTGGCACGTCGCGCAGCACCTCGGCGATGGTTTGTCCGGAGATGGTCAGGCAGTCGCCATGCAGCAGGTCCGCATTGAGCAGCATTTTCATGACTTGCGGTATGCCGCCGGCGCGGTGCAAGTCAACTGCCAAATATTTACCGCTGGGCTTGAGGTCGCAAAGAACCGGTGTTTTTTGGCGTACCCGCTCAAAATCGTCAATGGTCCATTCCACATCAGCCGCATGGGCGATGGCCAAAAAGTGCAGCACAGCGTTGGTGGAGCCGCCGGTGGCCATAATGACGGCCACGGCGTTTTCGATGGATTTGCGCGTCACGATGTCGCGCGGCTTGATGTCTTTTTGGATGGCTTCAACGAGCACCTTGGCCGATTCTTTGGCTGAATTCATTTTTTCGTCGTGTGGGTTGGCCATGGTGCTGGAGTAGGGCAGTGAAATACCCAAGGCCTCAAAAGCTGAGCTCATGGTGTTGGCGGTGTACATGCCGCCGCAGGAACCGGTGCCGGGTATGGCGCGCTGTTCAATTTGTTTCAAGTCTTCATCGCTGAGTTTGCCTGCTGCGTTTTCCCCTACAGCTTCAAACACACTCACGATGTTGAGGTCTTTGCCTTGATAGTGGCCCGGCAAAATGGTGCCGCCATACACATAAATGGCGGGCACATTGGCGCGCAGCATGCCCATCAAACCGCCGGGCATGTTTTTGTCGCAGCCTCCTACCACCACCACACCATCCATCCATTGACCTTGCACGCAGGTTTCAATGCAGTCGCTGATAACTTCGCGGCTGACCAAGCTGTACTTCATGCCTTCGGTCCCCATGGCCATGCCGTCGCTGATGGTGGGGGTGCCAAACACTTGGGCATTGCCTCCGGCTTCCAAAATTCCGGCAATGGCCGCATCCGTCAGTTTTTGCAGTCCCGAATTGCAAGGTGTGATCGTGCTGTGACCATTGGCCACACCCACCATGGGTTTGCCAAAGTCACTATCTTTGTAGCCCATGCCGTAGTACATGGACCGGTTGGGCGCGCGGGACTTGCCTTCGGTGATGTTGGAGGAGCGGAGTTGGCGGGCTGGAATTTTGGAGTCCATGATTTGTAAACGTTCGAGTTCAGTAGTTAATGGGTTGGAGGCAGATTGTTAGTGTAAATCTCACGCTGCGGCACAATCGCCGCATGTTGATGCACCCCCAAATTGACCCCGTAGCCCTGCAGTTGGGGCCTTTGTCGATTCATTGGTACGGTTTGACCTATTTGGTGGGCTTTGTTTTGTTTATGTGGCTTGGGGCCTTACGCCTCAAACACCCGCCGTATGTCTCCTTCACAGCAGATCGTTCATGGACACGGCGTGATGTGGACGATATTTTGTTTTGGGGTGTTTTGGGCGTGGTTCTGGGTGGAAGACTGGGTTATTGCCTGTTTTACAAGCCTGGGTTTTATCTGGCTCATCCCCTTGAAATTTTGTCGGTGTGGCAGGGCGGCATGAGTTTTCATGGTGGTTTGATTGGCGTGATCGTGGCCATGTTGTGGTTTGCCCGCTCCCGACAGCGCCCTTGGCTTGAGGTGGCCGACTTTGTGGCGCCTTGTGTACCCACAGGCTTGGCGGCTGGCCGGATAGGCAACTTTATCAACGGCGAGTTGTGGGGCCGATTGGCCGACCCTGGCTTGCCTTGGGCCATGGTGTTTCGTGGCGCGGGCGATGTGCCAAGACACCCTTCGCAGATTTACCAGTTTCTGTTAGAAGGCTTGCTGCTCTTTGTGCTGTTGTGGTGGTTTGCACAGCGCCCCAGTGCGCGCGGGCAGGTGTCGGCAGTATTTTTAATGGGGTATGGCGTGTTGCGTTTTGTGGCTGAATATTTTCGAGAGCCCGATCAGTTTTTGGGGCTGCTGGCCTTCAACCTCAGCATGGGTCAGTGGCTGTGCGTGCCAATGGTCGTGCTGGGTGTGTGGCTCTGGCTGTGGGCTGCACGCAACAACCCTAAGGCAAACCCTTAATTTACGGCCTTTGAGCTGCCTAATGTGACATATTTCACATCATGAATGCTTTGAGTTGGATCAGTCGCAGTGTGCAACGTTGGATGCCGCCGACCAAGCCCCAAGAGGGTTTGGACATCTCCAGTATTCCCTCTCGGTTGGCGCCGAATCCTAAGCCCACTGACGTCAAGCCAGAGGCGGAGCGCTCCACCAAAGAGCGCTTGCTGGCCACCATTCGCCGTAAAGACGAGGCTTTGTCTCCACGCATGTTGCGGCGTACTCTGGATGAGTTGCGCGGCATCATCGATCCCGACATCAGCGAGGTCGAGGGTGGACGGCGTGCAGAATCCTTAAGCAAAGTCTATTCTCGCGCCTCCGTAGCCCGCCGACGGGATGTGTGGTTGCTCATGAGCGAGCAGTTCATGGCCGATCCCGTGAAGGTGCGGGCGGCTCAAGCCAAGTTTGCTGCCAAGGTGGGAACACCTGACGAAGCCGCTGCTGAGGTGGAATACCGTCGTTCCACGGTTTCACCGCGCCGACGGTTGCTGCAACGTTTTAGCGTGATTCCCGAAGGTATCCGCTTTTTGGTGGACATGCGCGCCGATATGCAGCCCTTCGTGCGTCAAGACAAGCGTTTGCAAGCGCTCGACATTGAAATGGAGTATTTGTTTTCCACTTGGTTTGATGTGGGTTTTCTAGAGCTGCAGCGCATGAGCTGGGACTCCCCCGCATCCTTGGTGGAGAAGCTCATCAAATATGAAGCCGTGCACGACATCCGCAGTTGGGCCGATGTGAAAAACCGGCTGGATTCCGATCGACGTTGCTATGGTTTTTTTCATCCCCGCTTGCCCGGTGAACCCCTTATTTTTGTTGAGGTCGCTCTTATTGACCATATGGCTCATAGCATCACCCCGTTGCTGGATGAGTTGGCCGATGCCTCAGACCTTGGCAAAGCCACCACCGCGATTTTTTATTCCATCAGCAACACTCAGCCGGGCTTACGTGGCGTGAGCTTTGGTGACTCGCTGATCAAACGAGTGGCCGACACTTTGAGTAAAGAGTTTCCCAAGCTTAAAACCTTTGCCACCTTGTCCCCCATACCTGGTTTTAGGGCCTGGTTAGGCAAAAACGCTCAGTTGATCTTGGACGGCATGCCCGAAAAACAATTGGCTGAGCTGGGTCGCGCGGTGGGTTTTGAGCCCCCCACCGCTGTGCATGTGCTGGATGTTCTGGACAAAGGCGCTGAGATCGCGACAGATTCACCTCTCAAGCATTGGCTCATGCACGCCGCGGCACGCTATTTGGGGCAGGAGCTGAATCAGGGGCGACCAGTAGATTCGGTGGCCAAATTCCACCTGGGCAATGGCGCGCGCATTGAGCGCCTCAATTGGATGGGCGACCCTTCGCCCAAAGGCCTAAAGCAGTCGTACGGCATCATGGTGAACTACTTGTACGACCTGAAAAAAATCGACAAACACCGTCATATGCTGGCGCTGGGGCAAATACCTGTCTCTAGCGAAGTCGAACGCCTGTTATTCTGACGCCCTTTTTGCATTTCATAAACAAAGCTTAGGAGACTCCCCATGAAGAATCGTGTAGCTGGCGCCATCAGTCGCCAAATGTTGATTTCCATGATGTTTGGTTTGTTAAGTGCTGCAGGTGTGTTGTATGCGGTTCTTTCCGCCACACCGGCCAGAGCCCAGAGTGCTTGGCCCAGTAAGCCTGTGACTCTGGTGGTGCCTTTTCCAGCTGGTGGCGGCACCGATGCCTTTGCCCGACCTTTGTCGGCGCAGTTTTCTAAGCTGACGGGCAAGCAGCTCATCATTGACAACCGTGGCGGTGCGGGTGGCACATTGGGTGCCACCATTGCAGCCAAAGCGGCTCCTGATGGCTACACCTTGTTTATGGGTGCCGTGCACCACGCTATTGCACCTGCCATGTACCCCAAGCTGGACTACGACATTGAAAAAGACTTTGTACCTTTGGCTTTGGTGGCCAACGTGCCTCAAGTATTGGTGGTCAATCCCAAAAAAGTCCCCGATGAATTCAAGGCGTTTTTGGCTTTCATCCGCAAAAATCCTGGCAAGACCAACTACGGTTCTGCGGGCGGCGGTACTTCGCACCATTTGGCAGGCGAGTTGTTCAAACAGCAAACCCAAACTTTCATCACCCACATTCCTTACCGTGGAGCAGGTCCTGCATTGCAAGACTTGATTGCTGGAAATGTGGACATGATGTTCGATGGCTTGGGTTCTTCGGCGGCTCATATCAAGGCCGGCCGCATCAAAGCGCTTATGGTGTCGGGCAACAAGCGCAGCCCTGCATTTCCGGATGTGCCCTGCGCTGCGGAATTGGGTTTGCCCGACTACACAGTGACCACTTGGTACGGCATCTGGGCCCCCAAAGGCACCCCTTCTGATGCCCAAGCCCGCGCTGTCGAGGAAATCCGCCGGGCTGGACTGAGTGATGAATCTAAGGCAGTGTGGGCCAACCAAGGCGCTGAATTCAGTAATCTCACACCACAACAGTTTGGTCAGTTCGTGGCTGCTGAAGTCAAACGCTGGGCCCAAGTGGTTAAAGAGTCTGGCGCCAAGCTCGATTGATTCATCTTGGCTCAGGCCAATACTTTTCTTTTTTTATGTCCGGACCTCTCTCGCATATTCGTGTTTTAGATTTGTCTCGCGTGTTGGCGGGCCCATGGGCGGGACAAAACATGGCTGACCTCGGGGCTGAAGTGATCAAAGTTGAGCGCCCCAAAACCGGTGACGATTCTCGTGCTTATGGCCCTCCTTGGATCAAAAATCCCCAAGGCCAAGACACCACTGAGGGCGCCTACTTTATGGGGGCCAACCGCGGTAAAAAATCCATCACTGTGAACCTGACGCACCCAGAAGGGCAAGAGTTGGTTCGCAAGTTGGCCGCGAAGTGCGATGTGCTGATTGAAAACTACAAGGTCGGCGACCTAGACCGTTATGGTTTGGGCTATCAAGACCTGTCCGCCGTCAACCCTGGCTTGGTGTATTGCTCGGTAACCGGTTTTGGCCAAACTGGCCCCAACAAAGACAAGCCAGGTTATGACTTCATGGCGCAAGGCATGGCTGGCTTGATGAGTGTGACGGGTAATGCGGATACTGAGCCCGGTGGCGGCCCCATGCGCGTGGGCGTTCCGGTAATTGACATTTTTACTGGCATGTACGCCACCATCGCCATCAATGCGGCGTTGGTGCAACGCGATGTGACGGGCAAGGGCCAACATGTGGATGTGGCTTTGTTCGATTCTTGCTTGGCATTGTTGGCCAATCAGGCCATGACCTATTTGGCTACTGGCGAATCGCCCGAGCGTATTGGTAATACGCACCCCTCCATCGTGCCGTATCAGGTCTTTAAGTCTTCAGACGGCGCTGTGATTCTGGCGTGCGGTAACGACAACTTGTTTGCCAAGTTTTGTGCGGTGGCCCAGCGTGAAGACTTGGCTGCTGATGAGCGCTTTTGTAAAAACGCCCTGCGTGTGCAAAACCGCGCCGTACTTGTGCCTATATTGGAGGACATTTTCAAGCAGCGCAGCACGGAAGATTGGGTCACAGCCCTGGAAGCCGCTGGAGTTGCTTGCGGCCCCATCAACAATGTGGCGCAAGCTTTTGCCACTTCACAGGTGAAGGCCCGCGGCATGCAAATCAACCTGCCGCATCCTGTGGCGGGAACAGTTCCCCTGATGGGCAGCCCCATGAAGTTTTCGGGCACCCCCATTGAACACCACCTGCCGCCCCCCATGCTGGGCCAGCATGCCGATGAAGTTTTGGAGCGCATGCTGGGGCTAGATGCCCAAGCCCGCGAGCAGCTGCGCGCTTCAGGGGCTATTTAGCCCCTGCTTTAAGCTCAGCGCAGCACCAAAACTGGAACGGTGGAGTGCGTCAGCACCTGCTGAGTTTCGCTGCCCAGTAACAAGCGCTTGACGCCATTGCGGCCGTGCGAGGCCATCACAATCAAATCGCATTTGTGCTTTTTGGCTGCGGCAATGATGGCGTCGCTCACCAAGTCTGACTTAGAGGTGATGGCCTTAACGGTCACACCCTTGGCGCTACCCGACTTGGCCACGGCATCCACAATCGTCTGTGAATGTTCCATCCACTGCTTTTCAATGCGCCCCACGTCGCTGGCAGGCAACACCATGCCGCCTTCAAAGTAGCTTTGCGGGTAGCGTGGCACCACCTTGAGCGCCACGAGTTCCGCGCCTGAGAGTTGCGCCAAATTGATGGCGTGTGTGACAGCCTTTTTAGAGAGAGTGCTGCCATCGGTGGCAACCAGAATTTTTTTGTACATATAAGCTCCTGAATGAAAGTGGATGACGTGTTCAGCTTAGGCGTTGGGTCAATATCTGTCTTGATCTGAGTCAACTCATTCGAACGTAGTTGTGTTTTTGAAGCTGTGTGCAGGTCTATAGAATGTCTTTTATGTACACTTAAAATGTACACAAAGGAGTTTTTATGTCTATTTCTGTGGCTCAAACCCGTCAGCAGTTGTCTGCCCTCATTGCGGCGGCTCAGCATGAGCCCCAAGTCATCACCAATCGCAACACGCCGGTGGCGGTGCTGGTGTCTGCCGATTATTTTGAGCGCAGCCAAGCGTCTATCAAGTCTGCGGTGGAGGGCTTTTACAGCCAGTTACAGCAGCTGCGAGAAGCTCACCCACCTTCTGATGACGTAGGTCTTATGAGGCCCACCCATTCACGCGAACTGGTTTGGCAACGCCCTAATGCATTTCATGAACCCGACGAAGGCCTCAACTCATGAGTAACAGCATGGTGTTGGCCGATACCAATGTCATTAGTGAGTTTGTAAAAAAGACGCCCCATCCACAGGTCATGCAATGGTTGAAAGCGGTTCAGGCGCTAACTGTTTCGGTGGTTACTCTTGAAGAGGCGCACTTTGGCTTAGCTTGGCAGCCCGATACCCGCAAGTTGGCCTTGTTCAATGCTTTGGTGGAACGTTTGCACGCGGTCCACCCCATCACGCCATCCATTGCGCAACGCGCCGGGGTATTGCGCGGGCAATTTCAGGCTCAGGGTGTAGTCCGCAGCGTGCCTGACATGCTCATTGCCGCCACCGCCATAGAGCACCAATTGGTGTTGGCCACTCGCAATGTCCGCGACTTTACGGGCTGCGGCGTGCAGGTGGTCAATCCGTTTGAATTTGATTAATCTCTAAGCCGCCAAAGCATGTTTGCAATTGCTGTGGTCCACCAACTGGTGCAGCGCTTGCGCGTCCAGGATGTGGATGTGACGCTGGTTCACGTCCACAATGCCTTCTTCAGCAAACTTTGAAAACGTGCGGCTGATGGTTTCGAGCTTGAGACCCAAATAGCTGCCAATTTCTTCGCGCGTCATTCGCAAAATCAACTCGGTTTGCGAAAAGCCTCTTGCATGCAGGCGCTCTACCAAGTTAAGCAAGAAGGCGGCCAAGCGTTCTTCGGCGCGCATGCTGCCAAGCAAGAGCATCACGTATTGATCGCGCACAATTTCTCCGCCCAAAATTTTGTGTACATGGCGCTGCAGGCTTGGGATTTCCCGGCTGAGCTGCTCAATGTCTTCAAACGGCATCACGCACACCTCGGCGTCTTCCAGCGCCACGGCGGTGCAGCTGTGCTCATCAGACATCACGCCGTCTAGGCCCAGCATTTCGCCTGCCATTTGAAAGCCGGTGACTTGGTCGCGCCCGTCTTCGGTGGTCACGCAGGTTTTGAAGTATCCAGTGCGTATGGCATAGATGGAGTTGAACTTGTCGCCCAAGCGGTAAAGTGTTTTGCCACGCTTGATGCGTTTTCGAGCCGTGACGACCTGATTCAGGCGTTCGGTGTCGGTTAAGTTCAAGCCCATGGGCATGCACAGGTCTTTTAGGTTGCAGTTGGCGCATCCAACTTTAATGGGGCTGAGAGTCTTGATGTGATGGTCCATTTTGGTCTTTCTTAAGTTGTGTCTGGATGCTTTGTTAAACCCTGAAATTGACTCATGTAATTTACATTAATAAATATGGATTGACATAAAGCAAGCGTTTCTGAAGGCCTTATGCAAATACTCTTCAAAACAGCTTCTTTTCATGTTTTTTATTGCTGTTAAGCGCAAATTTGAATAATTTGATACCTCAGAAATTTCCAGCTCGGCTATCCGTTGCCCCCATGATGGATTGGACGGACGACCATTGCCGCTACCTGCACAGGCTGCTCTGCCGACGCGCTTGGCTCTATACCGAAATGGTCACCACTGGTGCTTTGTTGTATGGCGATGTGGCGCGCCACCTGCGCTTTCATGAGTCCGAGCACCCCATTGCCTTGCAATTGGGCGGCAGCGAGCCCGAAGACCTAGCCCGCTGCGCCAAGCTTGGCGAGCAATGGGGCTACGATGAAATCAACCTCAACTGTGGCTGCCCTAGCGAGCGCGTGCAGCGCGGGGCCTTTGGCGCCTGTTTGATGAAAGAGCCCAATCTGGTGGCCGATGGCGTCAAGGCCATGTTGGATGAGGTGTCCATCCCGGTAACCGTCAAGCACCGCATTGGCATTGACCGTGATGAAAGCTATGCATTTTTAAGAGACTTTGTAGGCGCCGTGGCAGACGCAGGCTGCACCACCTTCATCGTGCATGCACGCAATGCGTGGCTGCAGGGCTTAAGCCCCAAAGAAAACCGAGACATTCCCCCGCTGCGTTATGAGCTGGTTCACCGCCTGAAACAAGACTTTTCGCACTTGCGAATTGAAATCAATGGGGGCATTACTACCAGTCTGCAGGTGACTGAGCAGCTTCATCACTTAGATGGTGTGATGGTTGGGCGAGAGGCGTATCACAACCCTTGGTGGTTGGCGGAGTGGGACCACGCCTTCTTTGGCGAGGCTGCGGGAGGCGAGGGAAACAATATCACCGGCGACATCACCCGCGACACAGTGGAGGCGCATATGGTGGATTACATGAATCGCGAAGCCGCACACGGCACCCACTGGTACGGCATGGCCCGCCATATGCTGGGTCTGCGCCATGGCCAGCCTGGTGCCCGCCGCTGGCGGCAGGTGTGGAGCGACCATCGCCTCAAACATTTAGGCCCAGCCGAAGTTTCTGCCCTAGCCTTACAGGCTATGCGAGAGGCGAGCTCGCAGCATGCAGTCCATTCTTAAAGTGGGTTTGCATGCTCTGCTGGCTCAAGGCTGCATCATGGGCCAGCAGGGCGTCCATGATGTCTTGATGCTCTTGTAAAGACTCTTCTATGCGGCCGCTTTTGAACAAAGAGTTGTGGCGGTTGAGCTTCATGACCTTTCGCAAATCAAGCACCAGCTGGGTACGCCAGCGGTTGTTGGCCATTTCAAGCAAGCGCATGTGGAACTGCTCGTTGATTTCAAAAAACCGCTCGGTGTTTTGTGTGGCGGCCTTGAGTTCTTGGTGCAGTTGTGCCAGCTCTGCAAGTTCTGCCTCGGTGGCCTGCTGGGCTACCACGCCGGTGGCGTCGGACTCCAAGAGCGAAAGCAGGTGGTACACATCGCGCTGGTCTTTTTCGCTGACTTCGGTCACATAGGCGCCACGGCGCACCTTCATCGTCACCAAACCTTCGGTGGCTAGCACCTTGAGAGCTTCACGCAGGGGGGTGCGGCTGATGCCGTATGCCTCAGCTAAGCGTAGTTCGTCTATCCAGCTGCCGGGTGCCAGTTCGTTGCTGAAGATGCGTTGGCGCAGCAGCTCGGCCACTTCCTCATACAGTGCTTTGGGGGTCAGGGTCAATGCAGACATAGCCCGAATTGTAAGTCGGAGTAAGTTTTTGAATTCATAATTATGAATGATAAGATGAAATGTATTCATACACAGATTGCCACCTGCCATGATCGACAAGACGCCTGAATTTCAATCCGCTACGCTGGAGCAATGGGCCAAAGCCGCTGCCAAATCCGCCCCCGACGGCAACGTGGAGGCGCTGAACTGGATCACGCCCGACGGCATCGCTGTCAAACCCCTGTACACCGCCGCAGATACCGCCAATTTGCCGCACGCGGATACGCTGCCCGGTTTCGAGCCTTACTTGCGCGGACCGCAGGCCACGATGTACGCGGTGCGGCCATGGACAATTCGCCAATATGCCGGCTTCTCAACTGCCGAGGAGTCCAACGCGTTTTACCGTAAGGCGCTGCAAGGCGGCGCGCAAGGCGTCTCTGTCGCGTTCGATTTGGCTACCCACCGCGGCTACGACTCCGACCACCCTCGCGTCACGGGCGATGTGGGCAAGGCCGGCGTAGCGATTGATTCGGTCGAAGACATGAAAATCCTTTTCAAGGACATTCCGCTGGACAAGGTGAGCGTGTCCATGACCATGAACGGCGCGGTGCTGCCCGTGCTGGCGGGCTATGTGGTCGCCGCCGAAGAGCAGGGGGTGAGCCAAGACCAGCTGAGTGGAACGATTCAGAACGACATTCTGAAAGAGTTCATGGTGCGCAACACCTACATTTACCCGCCTGCGCCCAGCATGCGCATCATCGGCGACATCATTGGCTACACCGCCAAGCACATGCCTAAGTTCAACTCGATTTCCATCTCGGGTTACCACATGCAAGAGGCGGGCGCCAACCAGGCCTTGGAGCTCGCGTTCACCCTGGCCGACGGTAAGGAATACGTCAAAACCGCCTTGGCCTCTGGCTTGGATGTGGATGAGTTCGCGGGGCGCTTGTCGTTCTTCTGGGCGATTGGCATGAACTTCTATTTGGAGGTCGCCAAAATGCGCGCAGCACGTTTGCTGTGGTGCCGCATCATGAAGGGCTTTGACGCCAAGAGCCCTAAGAGCCTGATGCTGCGCACCCACAGCCAGACCAGCGGCTGGAGTTTGACGGAGCAGGACCCTTACAACAATGTGGTGCGTACCACCATCGAGGCCATGGCCGCGGTGTTTGGCGGCACGCAAAGTCTGCACACCAATAGCTTTGACGAAGCCATTGCGCTGCCCACGGAGTTTTCGGCGCGCATTGCCCGCAACACGCAGCTCATCATTCAGGAAGAGACCCACATCACCAACGTGATCGACCCTTGGGCCGGCAGCTACATGATGGAGAAGCTGACGCAAGACATGGCGGACGCGGCCTGGAAGATCATTGAAGAGGTCGAGGCTATGGGTGGCATGACCAAAGCAGTGGACAGCGGCTGGGCCAAACTCAAGATTGAAGCCGCTGCTGCCGAGAAGCAAGCGCGCATCGACAGCGGGCAGGACGTGATCGTGGGTGTCAACAAGTACAAGCTCAAACACGAAGATGTTATTGAGGCGCGTGACATCGACAACATGGCGGTACGCGAAGGCCAAATCGCCCGACTCAAAGACATCAAGGCGCAACGCGATGCATCCTCCGTTGCTGCGGCATTGGCCGCCATTACCCAAGCCGCAGAGTCCCAGCGCGGTAACCTGCTGGACCTGAGCATCAAGGCCATCCGTCTGCGCGCCACGGTGGGTGAGGTGAGCGATGCGCTGGAAAAGGCCTTCGGCCGCCACCGCGCGGACACGCACAAGGTCAGCGGTGTGTACGCTGCCGCTTATGACGCTGCGCAGGGAGACACCATGGAATATTGGAATGCTCTGAAGGTCGATATCGCAGCCTTCGCGGAGAAACAAGGCCGCCGCCCCCGAGTGATGATCAGCAAGCTCGGCCAGGACGGCCACGACCGCGGCGCCAAAGTGGTGGCCACCGCCTTTGCCGACCTGGGCTTTGACGTGGACATGGGTCCGCTGTTCCAAACCCCCGAAGAATGCGCGCGACAAGCCATTGAAAACGACGTGCACGCCGTGGGCGTGTCCACGCTGGCCGCAGGCCACAAAACTTTGGTGCCCGCCATCATTGCCGAGCTCAAAAAGCAGGGCGCCGACGACATTATCGTGTTCGTGGGCGGCGTGATTCCGCGGCAGGACTATGACTTTTTGTACGCCGCTGGCGTCAAGGGCATTTACGGCCCGGGAACTCCCATACCTGTGTCTGCGCGGGATGTGTTGAGCCAAATTGAGAAGGCGCTCGGTTTGTGAGTGGCTTCTGGTAGATATCATTAATACATATCAATAGGTATATACTTTTGGTATCTATCGTGCCTAGGGGATTGACATGAGCACCGTCACCGTCGACACCGCAAAAATATTCACTACCGGACGCAGCCAGGCTGTTCGTTTGCCCAAGGCGTTCCGGTTCACCACCAGCGAAGTGACCATCGAGCGCCAAGGTGACGCGGTCATCTTGCGGCCCAAGCTCGACAGCGCCACTTGGGGACAGCAGGTCTTGGCGGCTGTAGCAGCATTCGATGGTGACTTCAAGCTGGAACGTGCCGAAGAATGGCCCCAAACGGATCGTGAGCCATTGCTTCCATGACCTATTTGCTCGACACTAACATCTGCATCTACATCATCAACGAGCAGCCCGCGCGGGTATTGCAGCGCTTGATTCAAGCGGGTCGTGAATCGTTGGCAATCTCCACGGTGACGGTGGCTGAGTTGGCGTTCGGTGTTGCCAAAAGTACCCGTCCTGAAACTCGTGCCAAGCTGGAAAACTTTCTGTCGAAATTTCCCATTCTGGACTGGGACCAAGACGCTGCATGGATCTACGGTAACGTGCGCAAAACGCTGGAAGCAAAGGGCCAACGCATTGGTGAACGGGACTTGTTGCTGGCCAGTCAGGCCCTCGCCTTGGATGCCACTCTGGTGACCAACAACACCCGCGAGTTTGAGCGGGTGGAAGGTTTGAAACTGGAGAACTGGGTTGTCTGACTGCATTAACAACCGGTTGGATGCGATCGTCCGCGGGCAAGGCGCTCAGCAGCGCCGCGCCATTGCCAAAGCCATCACTCTTTTGGAATCCACCCGTACTGACCACCGCGCGCAGGGCGATGCCTTGCTGACGGCACTGCTGCCTCACAGTGGTAAGTCATTGAGGCTGGGCTTGAGCGGAGTGCCTGGGGTAGGGAAGAGCACCTTGATTGAAGCCTTGGGCCTGCATCTGATTGACCAAGGCCACCGCGTGGCAGTGCTCACGATTGATCCGTCGTCGTCGGTTTCAGGAGGCTCCATCTTGGGCGACAAGACGCGCATGGAAAAGCTCTCCATGCATGACCAAGCGTTTATCCGTCCCAGCCCGAGTAGCGGGACCTTGGGCGGCGTTGCTGAAAAAACGCGTGAGGCCATATTGGTGTTTGAGGCTGCGGGCTACGACGTGGTGATTGTGGAGACCGTTGGCGTGGGGCAGAGCGAGACGGCGGTGCAGGGCATGACGGACATGTTTGTGCTCATGCAGTTGCCTAACGCGGGTGACGATTTGCAGTCGATCAAAAAAGGCGTGATGGAGCTCGCGGACCTGGTGCTCATCAACAAGGCCGACATTGACCCTGATGCAGCCACCCGCGCACAGGCGCAGATCACGTCCAGTCTGCGCTTGCTGGGCATGCATGGCCATTCGAATGACCCGCACAGTGAGGCGCATTGGCAGCCCAGGGTCTTGAGCTTGAGCGCATTGTTGGGCCAGGGCGTTGAACCACTGTGGTCCGCTGTGATGGAATTTAGAAATCTCCAAGTCTCCAGCGGCCGCTTTGAATCGCGCCGTCAAGGGCAGGTTTTGGCGTGGATGTGGGAGCGCATCGATGCGGGCCTGAAGCAAGCTTTCAAACAAAACCCGATCGTGCGTGAGCAACTGCCCCAACTGACAGCAGCAGTGCAGGCCGGCCATTTAGCCGCCAGTACGGCAGCCCGAAATTTGCTCTCTGCGTTGGATTTCAAGCCGTAGGCAGCACTCAAGTCAACCACAACAGATAGACATTCTTTGACCTGAAGGAAGATCCGCATGCAAGACATCCTTGAACAACTCGAAGCCAAGCGTGAGCTGGCCCGCATGGGCGGCGGGCAAAAGCGCATCGATGCGCAGCACAAAAAAGGCAAACTCACTGCGCGTGAGCGTTTGGAGGTTCTGCTCGACGAGGGCACGTTTGAAGAGTGGGATATGTTTGTGGAGCACCGCTGCGTGGACTTCGGCATGGAGGAGCAAAAGATCCCTGGCGACGGTGTGGTCACCGGCTACGGCATGATCAACGGCCGACTGGTGTTTGTGTTCAGCCAGGACTTCACGGTGTTTGGCGGAGCGCTCTCCGAGGCGCACGCCGAGAAAATCTGCAAGGTGATGGACCAGGCCATGAAGGTTGGCGCACCGGTCATCGGCTTGAACGATTCGGGTGGTGCGCGCATTCAGGAAGGTGTGGCGTCTTTGGGTGGCTATGCCGATGTGTTCCAGCGCAACGTGATGGCCAGCGGCGTGATTCCCCAAATCAGCATGATCATGGGGCCCAGCGCCGGCGGTGCGGTGTACAGCCCCGCCATGACGGACTTCATCTTCATGGTCAAAGACAGCTCCTACATGTTTGTGACGGGTCCGGAAGTGGTGAAAACCGTGACACACGAAGAAGTGACCGCAGAGGAACTGGGCGGCGCTTTGACCCATACCACCAAGAGCGGCGTGGCCGACTTGGCGTTTGAAAACGATGTGGAGGCGCTCTTGATGTTGCGCCGCCTCTACAACTACCTGCCGCTCTCCAATCGCGAAAAAGCCCCGGTGCGCAAAAGCGGCGACCCCATCGATCGCAAAGACTTGAGTCTGGATACGCTGGTCCCAGACAACCCGAATAAGCCTTACGACATGAAGGAGTTGATTCTCAAAACCGTGGACGATGGCGACTTCTTTGAGATTCAGCCCGAGTACGCCAAGAACATCATCATCGGCTTTGCCCGCATGGACGGCCAGACCATTGGCATCGTGGCCAACCAGCCGCTCGTGCTGGCGGGGTGCCTGGACATCAAGAGCAGCATCAAGGCTGCGCGTTTTGTGCGTTTTTGTGATGCGTTCAACATCCCCGTGGTCACCTTTGTGGACGTGCCCGGCTTCATGCCCGGCACCAGCCAAGAGTACGGCGGCATCATCAAACACGGCGCCAAGCTGCTCTACGCCTATGCCGAGTGCACTGTGCCCAAGATCACGGTGATTACCCGCAAGGCTTATGGCGGCGCTTACGACGTGATGGCCTCCAAACACCTGCGCGGCGACGTGAACCTGGCATGGCCGAACGCCGAGATCGCCGTGATGGGCGCCAAGGGCGCGGTGGAAATCATCTTCCGCGAAGACAAGGGCGACCCCGAAAAGCTGGCCGCCAAGGAGGCCGAATACAAAGCCCGCTTCGCCAACCCTTTTGTGGCGGGCGCGCGCGGCTTTATTGACGACGTGATCCTGCCCAGCGAGACCCGCAAGCGCATCTGCCGCTCGTTGGTCATGCTCAAGGACAAGAAGCTGGACAACCCGTGGCGCAAGCACGGGAACATTCCGCTTTGATTTGTATGCAGCTCGCTATGGGTTTTGATCGCGCTGGATCGAGTTGGCCGGACGTTTTGCTCCGTGTCCCCCGCGCTGCGCGCTCCTCCTTTACCTGCGCAAAACGCCCAGCCATCCCAATCCCGGTGCATGGTGGGGCGGCGAGTTGTTGCAACATCCCTTCGCAGCACTGGGCATGGTGTGTCTGCCGCAGCGAAATAAAGGGGGAGCCTGCGCAGCAGGCGGAGGACATTCGCGGAGGCGGATTCTCAGTGCCCCTTGCGGGCTCAGCCCAAAAATTTGCTCACAAAATACGTGCCCTAACCGGCGCCCCAGACATCGTTAGGAGACAGACATGTTCACCAAAATCCTGATCGCCAACCGAGGCGAAATCGCGTGCCGTGTGATTGCCACGGCGAAGAAAATGGGCATCAAAACCGTTGCCGTTTACTCAGACGCCGACAAAGAAGCCCGCCATGTGGCGCTGGCCGATGAGGCCGTCCACATCGGCCCCGCGCCCAGCCGCGATAGCTATTTGCAAGCCGAAAAAATCATCGCTGCCTGCAAACAAACTGGCGCACAGGCCGTCCACCCCGGCTACGGTTTCTTGAGCGAAAACGAAGCGTTTGCCAAGCGTTGCGAGGATGAAGGTATTGCCTTCATCGGCCCCAAGGCGCACTCGATTGCCGCCATGGGCGACAAGATTGCGTCCAAGAAGCTTGCGCTCGAGGCCAAGGTCAACACCATTCCCGGCTACAACGACGCGATCAGCGGCCCCGAACAGGCGGTGGAGATTGCCAAGGGCATTGGCTACCCCGTGATGATCAAGGCCTCGGCTGGCGGCGGAGGCAAGGGCCTGCGCGTGGCCTTCAACGACAAAGAGGCGTTCGACGGGTTTGCCAGCTGCCAGAACGAAGCGCGAAACAGCTTTGGCGATGACCGCATCTTCATCGAGAAGTTTGTCCAAGAGCCTCGCCATATCGAAATCCAGGTGCTGGGTGACAGCCACGGCAACGTGATTTACCTCAACGAGCGTGAATGCTCCATCCAACGCCGCCACCAGAAAGTGATTGAAGAGGCGCCTAGTCCCTTCATCTCCGACGCCACCCGCAAAGCCATGGGCGAACAGGCGGTGCAACTGGCCAAGGCGGTGAAGTACCAGAGCGCTGGCACGGTGGAGTTTGTGGTCGGGAAGGATCAGGACTTCTACTTTTTGGAGATGAACACCCGCCTGCAGGTGGAGCATCCGGTGACCGAGTGCATCACTGGGCTGGATTTGGTGGAGCTGATGATTCGCGTGGCTGCTGGTGAAAAATTGCCGCTCAGCCAAGCAGACGTGAAGCGCGATGGCTGGGCCATCGAATGCCGCATCAATGCGGAAGACCCGTTCCGCAACTTCCTGCCGTCGACTGGCCGTTTGGTGCGCTTTGCGCCGCCAACGCAGACCATGTGGCAGGGCGACACCGGGCATTTGCAGGGCGTGCGGGTCGATACCGGCGTGCAAGACGGCGGCGAGATCCCGATGTTCTATGACTCCATGATCGCCAAGCTCATCGTCCATGGCAAAGACCGCAATGACGCGATTGCGAAGATGCGCGAGGCACTCAACGGCTTTGTGATCCGCGGCGTGTCGAGCAACATCCCATTCCAGGCCGCGCTGCTGGCCCACCCGAAATTCGTGAGCGGTGAATTCAACACCGGCTTTATCGCCGAGCACTACGGAAAAGGCTTCAAAGCCGAAGACGTGCCGCACGACGATGCCCCTTTTTTGGTTGCACTAGCGGCCTTTGTTTCGCGCAAGTCGCGCGAGCGCGCCGCAGGCATTTCCGGGCAACTTCCGGGCTATGCGGTTAGTGCTGACAGCGATTGTGTGGTGGTGCAGCTTTCAGATACAGGACAACACAATTACATTCACGTTCAGGTGGATAACTTAGTCCACCAGCCTGCCCACAGCGCTTCAGCGCGGTATACCGTTCAGGCTCGCAGTTACGACATTCAAAGCGATGCAGGCATGAGCGACCTTTGTGTGTCAGGGCTTGTCAACGGCCAGCCTTTTACGGCCCAGGTAGAGCGGGGTACGCCGAAAAACCCATTGGCAACGCGCATTCAGCATAACGGCACCCGCTTAGACACCTTGGTGCTCTCGCCGCGCGTGGCAGAATTACACCGTCGAATGCTGTTTAAAGCGCCACCCGACATGAGTCGTTTTGTGCTGTCACCGATGCCTGGGCTGCTGGTGGATGTGGCGGTGGCGCCGGGCCAAAAAGTGCAAGCAGGCGAGCGCGTGGCCGTGATTGAGGCTATGAAGATGGAAAACGTGTTGTTTGCCCAGGCTGATGGCGTGGTGCATCAGGTGCTGGCGCAAAAAGGTGAGTCTTTGAGTGTGGACCAGCCTGTTGTGGAATGGGCTTAATTTCTAGGCCTGCATCGTGACGTCAAGCCGATGCGCCAGTTCTGACAAATGTTTATCAAGGGTCCAAATCTTGGCTTCAGGTGTTATCAAGGCCGATGCCAAAAGCGACATTTCAACAGCGCCACAGCCTGATTCATGCAAGCTGAAACGTGACACCATACTCAATACTTCACCTTCGGTGGCTACGACGGCCGGACTGAGTTTTTGTAAGTCGCTTAGTGTGCGCTCCCTTGGAGCGGGTGGCGTGCCACATGCAATTTCAAGAATCACCAAGGGGTGGGTCAGCACTTGGTCCTGTGCCAGCAAGGACTGCAATTTGGGGTTGGCAACTCTGAAATGGGCCACCCAAACCGACGTATCTACCAGTACTCGTGTCATGCAAGATCCCGCTTATTCCGGACGTCGCCTTGGAATATCGGGCATTTCAGGCACGGCACCCCCAAGAGCAGCCAAACGGTTGCTTGCTTTAACCCTTACAAATACCTTAATGGCTTCACGGAACAAATCGGCTTTATCCATGTCAGGGTCTGCCATTTCAAGTGCCGTTTTATAGAGTTCATCGTCAATGGTCACAGTTGTTCGCATCACAAACCTCTTGAGCATCAATAAAGATTCATAATATCATCAAATTTGATGATATTGGTCCAAATAGCGGATTTCTAAGTGCCGGTTTAAAAGTTTGAAAATCTATCAATTCCCAACATTTAAAGGGCTGTGTAAATGAATAGCAGTGTGGTTTCGGGACAGACTCGCCCCTTCAAAGTGCTGGGCATCCAGCAAATCGCCATTGGCGCTTTAGACAAGGGGCCCCTGCGCCGCTTGTGGCTGGACATGTTGGGGTTGCAATACACCGGCCATTACCGCAGTGAGCGTGAAAACGTGGATGAAGATATTGCCTCCATCGGAACCGGCGTGCACAAGGTGGAGGTGGATTTGATGCAACCCATCAACCCCGAGGGCAAACCCGCAGTTCACAGCACTCCGCTCAACCATGTGGGCTTGTGGATTGACGACTTGCCCAGCGCTGTGGCGTGGCTGAGCAAGCAGGGCGTTCGCTTTGCGCCCGGCGGCATACGCAAGGGCGCTGCGGGCCATGACATTTGTTTTTTACATCCCAAAGCCAGTGACGAGTTTCCTATTGCGGGTGAGGGGGTACTGATAGAGCTGGTTCAAGCCCCGCCCGAGGTGGTGGAAGCTTTAGGTCGCATTTTGTGACATCGTTCGGGACGCTATACCTCGTATCAAATGCCTTTGGTTTTTTGCTTCGCAGCTTTTATGGCGGCTTCAATTACCGCCCGTTTTTTTGCCAATAGGTCTGCATCGGTGATACGAGAGTGCTCTGTCAGGTTGTCAAGATGGTGTTGCGCCTTAGCCCATTGCCGTTGTGGTTGCGCATCCTTTTCTGCCGAAACTCTCAGTTGGTGCGCCGCATAGCGTTCGCGTGCATGGGCAGCTTGCTCCGAAGACCATGCGGCCCAGCCTGTTGATGCGCCGCTGGCGGTATCAAGCGCAATACAGTCCACCGGGCACACGGGCAAGCACAATTCACAACCTGTGCAGTGCGCCTCGATAACCGTGTGCATGCGCTTGTTGGCGCCCACAATGGCATCGGTAGGGCATGCCTTGATACACAGTGTGCATCCTATGCACCAGTCTTCGTCTATCCACGCTATGGTGCGTGGTGCTTCAGCCCCATGGTCACTGTTTAAAGGTAATTCAGGCTGACCTGTAATTTGCGCCAAGCGCCTGATGCCCTCAGCACCGCCTGGCGGACATTGGTTGATGGGCGCTGACTCATGGGCAATAGCTGCAGCGTAGCCTGCGCAATCCGGATATCCGCAGCGGGTGCACTGGGTTTGGGGCAGCGCATCCAGGATGCGAAGCGTTGACAAATCCATGCAGCGGGCAGCCGGCTGAGCTTATTTTTTGACCCAAGAAGTTTTGACAGAGGTGGTTGTTTTAGCGACCGCTTTTTTAGCTTGGGAGGCTTTAGGGGGTGTGGATGTGCCAGAGGTATTTGCAGCTTGCCCGCGATGCGCCAAGATGAATTCCTGCACAACCGGATAGACCACTTCGCGCCAACGGCGGCCGGAAAAAATACCATAGTGTCCAGCCCCAGGCGCTTCAAAATGTTTGTGCTTGGTTTGAGGCACATTGGGGCACAGCTGATGAACAGCCTCGGTTTGTCCTGATCCCGATATGTCATCCAGCTCACCTTCAACGGAGAGAATGGCCGTGGTGGTGATGTCTTGGGGCCTTACACGTTCTGTGTTGCCATCAGGATTTCGTACATCCCAAGTGCCATTGACCAATTTAAAGTCTTGGAACACGGTTTGAATGGTTTCCAAGTAGTAGCTGGCGTCCAAATCCAGGACGGCGTTGTATTCGTCGTAAAACTTCCGATGCTGTTCGGCATGGACATCATCGCCTTTGACCAAGTCCAAGAAAAAGTCGTAATGGCTTTTGGCGTGGCGGTCGGGGTTCATGGCCACAAATCCGGTGTGCTGCATAAAGCCAGGGTAAACATGGCGTCCCGCACCGGGGTAATTGGGGGGTACACGGAAAATCACATTGTTTTCAAACCACTCATAGCTTTTATTCATCGCCAAATTGTTGACAGCAGTGGGCGACTTGCGAGCATCAATCGGTCCGCCCATCATGGTGACCGTCAAGGGCGTGAGTTCCCCGCGGCTGGCCATCAAAGATGTTGCCGCCAACACCGGAACGGTGGGTTGGCATACGCTCATCACGTGACAGTTACCGTATTTGCCCTGCAGGTGACGAATGAACTCTTGCACGTAGTTGACGTAGTCGTCTAGGTGAAATTCGCCCTCAGACAAGGGGATATTGCGTGCATTTTTCCAGTCGGTGATGTAGACCTTGTGGTCTTTAAGCATGGTTTGGACGGTATCGCGCAGCAAGGTGGCGTAGTGTCCCGACAAAGGGGCCACGATCAAAACCGAGGGCTGACCTTTGAGCTTGGCCAAGGTGGCTTGATTGTCACTGAAACGCTTAAAGCGCAGCAATTGGCAAAACGGTTTGTCAATTTCAACCCGTTCATGAATGGCTACTGAAGTGCCTTCAACATCAACTTCCGTGATGCCAAATGCGGGTTTTTCGTAATCCTTGCCCAAGCGGTGCATCAGGGCGTAACTTGCAGACAGCCGCTGCGAAAAAGGAAGCTGACCGAAAGGATTGAGCGGATTGTGAAAAGCTTTGGAGGCCGCATTGGCCATTTCCGAAAACGGTTCGATCAAGGCGCGTTGTGATTCATAGAGTTGGTAAAGCATCAAATTCCCCTTGAAAGTTAATTGCTGCGTTGCACAATATATCAGTTAACATCATTTCCTTGATGTAAGTGGCGTGAAAAGTGTCCACTTAAAGCTTACACGGGAGTTGTCACTTGGAATTTACACCGTTATTGCAGCCTAGCGCGCGCATGCCCGTGTTGTTTATGGGACATGGCAGCCCGATGAATGCGATTGAGCCTAACGACTTTAGTCCGAAATGGGAGGCCTTAGGGCGTCAATTTGGGGGCAATACTCCTCAAACTTGGCCACTTCCGCAGCTGATATTGTGTATTTCGGCCCATTGGTTGACCGATGGGTGGTGGCTTACGGCCATGGCGCAGCCCAAAACCATTCACGATTTTGGTGGCTTTCCACAAGCCTTGTTTGACCAACAATACCCTGCACCCGGCGCCCCCAAATTGGCGCAGTGGCTCAGCCAACTGTTAAAACAACCCTCTACCGAAGAGCCCTTGGGTCTGGACGGCCATGAATGGGGTTTTGATCATGGTGCATGGTCGGTGTTGCAGCCTATGTTTCCTCAGGCCCAAGTGCCGGTGATTCAGCTCAGCATAGATTACGGGCGGCCGCCACTCGAGCATTTTGAATTGGGCCGCCAGTTGCGACAGCTCAGAGACCACGGCGTGCTCATATTGGCCAGCGGCAACATCGTGCACAACCTGCGGGTCATGCGCCGACACGCCAGTGACCAGCAAGCCTATGAGTGGACTGAAGAGTTTGACCGCAAAATTGCAGACTTGATCAGCGCGGGTCACCTGCAAGAGCTGACCGAATTTGCCCGAATGGGACGCATCGCGCAACTGGCCCATCCCACCCATGAACACTATTTGCCTTTGCTCTATGCAGCAGGTGCTGTGCATGATGGCGAAGCGCCCAAGTTTTTTAACGACGCCTACCAAGGTGCGTCCATTGCCATGAGGTCTGTGGTTTGGGGGTAAATACGCTGTTTTAAACTGAGGACTTGAGGCATATTCGACGACCTACTGTCTCATTTTCCTACAACTCAAGGAGTGCCTCATGGCTTTGAACAAGCGACAATTTATCCGGCACCTTGCTGCCACAGCTCTAGCCGCACAATTTGGCAACAGTGGACTAAGCTGGGCGCAGAGCAAACCCTTCAAAATTGGTTTGCTGTTGCCTATGACCGGGCCTTTCACCTCAACAGGCCGTCAAATTGAAAACGGTGTGCGCTTGTACATGGCTCAAAACGGCATCAAAGTGGCGGGCCGTGAGGTGCAAATCATCCTCAAAGACGACACCAGTATTCCGGATGTGACCAAGCGCTTGGCGCAAGAGCTGGTGGTGAAAGACAAGGTGGACGTATTGGCGGGTTTTGGTCTCACGCCCTTGGCGCTGGCCACAGCCCCCATTGCCACCCAAGCCAAAACCCCTATGGTGGTCATGGCGGCAGCCACCTCCATGATCACCGAAACCTCGCCTTTTATTGTGCGTACCAGCATGACCTTGCCCCAAGTGACTTTGGGTGTGGCGGAATGGGCACCTAAAAATGGCATCAAGCGCGTGGTGACTTTGGTGACCGATTATGGCCCCGGCTACGACGCCGAAAAAACCTTCAAAGAGCGCTTTTTACTCAATGGCGGACAAATTCTGGCGGAAATTCGGGTGCCCCTGCGCAACCCCGACTACGCACCGTTCTTACAGCGGGTGAGTGACCTCAAGCCCGATGCCTTGTTTGTATTTGTACCTTCGGGCGCAGGTTCGGCGTTGCTCAAGCAGTTTGCCGAGCGCGGTTTGGACAAAGCTGGCGTCAAGCTCATCGGCGAAGGCAGTGTGGCCGATGACGAAATATTGAACGACATGGGTGATGTAGCGCTGGGTATGGTCACATCGCACCCTTACTCAGCCTCCCACAATTCACCAGCCAATAAGGCCTTTGTGTCGGCCTTCATGCAGCAAAGCAAAGGCATACGGCCTAACTTTTTTGGCGTATCGGGCTACGATGGCATGCGTGTGATTTACGAGGCCATCAAGGCCACCAAAGGGCAGGGCGATGGCGAAGCACTGGTGGGTGCCATGAAAGGGCAGATTTTTGAAAGCCCCAGGGGTCCTGTCTACATCGATGCGCAAACCCGAGACATTGTGCAAAACGTTTATATACGTCGGGTAGAGCGCATCAACGGGCAGCTCTATAACACCGAATTTGACGTGCTGAAAGACGTGAAAGATCCCGGTAAAACCCGCTAAGCACCTTGGCGGAGGTGCTTGGCAAATGGTGATCAGTCCACCTTGATATTGCCCGCCCGTACCACTGCACGCCAGCGCTCAGACTCTTCTTTGATCCAGGCGGCGGCTTCCTCAGGTGTGTTTCCTAATGGGTCGGCGCTGGCTTCCGCAAAGCGTTTGGCAATGTCGGGCATTTTTAAAATTTCTGCAACGGTGGCAGACAGCTTTGCCGATATGGCTGCTGGCGTTTTGGCAGGTGCCACCAAGCCAAACCAAGTCACCGACACCATGCCGGGCACCAAGTCGTTTAGGGCCGGTACATCGGGTAATGCAGCAAGGCGCTTGGGGCTGGTGACGGCCAAAATTTTCAACTTTCCTGCTTTCAGGTGCACGTTGGCCGCGGCAATGTTGCCAAACATGACCTGTACATGGCCAGCCAGCAAATCTGCCATGGCGGGCGCGTCGCCCTTGTAAGGAATGTGCACGAGCTTGAGTCCAGTTCTCATTTTGAACAACTCGGCCGTCAGGTGTGAGGTGGAGCCGCTGCCTTGCGATGCGTAAGTCAGCTTGTCAGGGTTGGCTTTGGCATAGGCCATGAACTCTTGTACGGTGTTGAATGGCAGCGAAGGGTGCACCATCAGCACGTTGGGGACTGTCGCCAGGATGCTGATGGGTACAAACTTGGAGGCGTCGTAGTTGAGCTTGGGATACAAACTTGGGTTGATCGCCAGAGTGGTGGGTGGAGAGGCCAGCAGGGTGTAGCCGTCGGGCTCTGCATTGGCTACAAACTCAGCGCCAATATTCCCAGCAGCACCGGGCTTGTTGTCCACAATCACGCTTTGGCCTAAGCGGCTGCCCAGTTGCTCCAAGATCAGGCGGGGCAATACATCGGCAGTCCCACCAGCAGGGTTAGGCACCACTATGCGGATGACTTTTTGCGGCCAATTGCCAAGACCCGGGCTCGCACCTTGAGCCCAAGCTTGGGACAACCCAAGCCCTGTCCAAGCACTGGCACCCACCAAGGTACCGCTGGTTTGCAGCCACTGCCGGCGATTAAAGCCTGAATGATTGTGTTTCATGTTGTCGTCCTTTAGGTTGGTTTTTTTAAAGCGAAATCATTAAAG
>Ga0214921_10002561_pt1 | contig 29356 bp, 28 predicted proteins | sample LL1505_MetaG_FD_177992 | JGI IMG/M metagenome (GOLD analysis project Ga0214921, IMG submission 177992) | Freshwater microbial communities from Lake Lanier, Atlanta, Georgia, United States - LL-1505 | ecosystem: Environmental > Aquatic > Freshwater > Lake | place: USA: Georgia | collected...
GCTGATATTGCCGCCGCGGACAAAGGTCAACTTCTCTCGGAAATGGACACTCTACTCGGTGATAAAAAAGCGCTTGGCCAACGTGTGAGTGAACTCATGGTTACCTATCTGCGTATGATCGAAAAAGACAAGGCTGCGATCAACTACAATCTTGCGAATATCAAGGAAAAACTAACGCGCGTCAAAGACAAGGAAAAGGACGGGGTTGTTGAGAGAATTGGTGCGATGTCTGTTGGCGAGAGACAACTCGAGAACATGATGAAAACGCACAAGATGGGAATATGGAGCCGCGGAACGTCGCAAACCGGTGTCGTTATCTACGATCAAGATTATTATGATGAAGAGCGCGAAGAGATGGAGAAGATTGCGCAGAAAGAACGGCAAATTGGACGCCGAGACTATGTCACCGATATGAATCGAGAGATTTACATAATGGATGCGCTGGAAGCAGACCGCACCGCCGCCGAAATCGAGGCGCATGAATTGGATATGTCATCAGGTATTCCAGAAGATGACGATGCGGGAGAGGATGACTATGCGTATATCCATCGACATGACGATGAAGGTGAACCATACGAAGGCGGCGGTGGCGGTGGCGATGGCGGTGGCGATTGGGAGTAATAAAAGTATTTGAATAATATAAAGAACAGAACGCGTTGACTATGTTGAATCAAACCACGGTGATTTATATTATTCTCTCGGCGATGCTACTTTACTTGTATTATAAACGAGGTGGCATCGGGATATTCGCGGCGTTTGCGGTGGTGGTCGCAGGGACGCTTTTCTTGAAGACAGGATCGAATGTGATTGACGGATTTAGTATTGACGGGAAAGGCGGCAACATGTGTGCGAAGATGGGTTTTACTGAAACAAAGATAGATAAAAAAAGTCCAATAGGAAGTTTGAAAAAAATAAATGATAATTTTAAAAAAACGCTGCTTACATACGCAACATTTGATAACAACGAATTTCAACTCAAAGAAGAAACCCAAAAATTACTGAAAGGTATTGCTGTAAACCCTGAAGCAAAATCTAAAATGGAGAAAGAACAAAAAGAAAACAAAGATTTATTTTCGTATATGGTTGTTGTAACGGTATTATTCATGAACACATATACTAAATCCGATTCTGGTGAAATGACATTTAGTGTGTTCAACCAAGTACAACCAGTTCAAAAAACATTAGACGGATTGAAAAAAGAAAAAGACGGAACAAATGAACTTAAGAAAGCATTTTCTAGTGGCGAGAAATTACTAAAAATGGTACGTGAGATCAAAGAACTAGATGTAGTGAAGAATGCTGATAAAAAAACGAAAGAAGCTTGGGATTTTGTCATATGTGCCATTAAATACACGATTGATAATATAAAGAAATTAGATAAAACACTTAGTGGTGACGACGTGGTCGACGATGACAACCACGACGACGAGGAGGAGAAACCGAAAAAGAATAAAAAAAAAGCAACGAAGAAAAAGAAGAATGAGGACGATGAGGATGAAGAGTAGATAAATGTAATAATAACATTATAAATGTTATAATAACACGAAATGTTATAATAACATTTATAAATGTTATATTGTAATATACTAGTAGATAGGCTATTACAATACGATACAGAATGAACGCGATCAAAAACATCATCCGAAATAATTTAGCAGGTTCTGCTATATTGTTATACGTCATCGTATTTATGCTTGTTCAATACATGAATCCCGCATTTATTTATAACGAAGACGGTAGCTTGCGCGAATTCGGGATCGGATATTCAAGTAAGACCGTCTTACCGATTTGGCTCATCGCAATCGTTCTAGGAATTCTATCCTATGTAACGGTTTATTATATTTCACGGCCGGCTACACGGGTCTTCGTCTAACTTGTAATCGTCAACACCTTATTCTTCTCCGCGTCTGCCTTCTTCTTCGCCTCATCTTGCTTCTCTTTAAGCACCTGATCACGTATCTTCTGTTGTTCAGGTGTAAAAGAACAACCCATATTCAGTATATAATTGTAACTTATACTTACAACCAACAAACCGCATAATACCAGCCAAATGAACTCTCCGACGATCGATTTCATGATTAAGAAGGTCCGGATTTTTTCCAAATCTTCCACCTTCGCAGAGACACGAATAAGCCGTGACTCTTTGAAACTGTCCCAGAATCGGTCTAAGTTATCGAGATTGAGTTCGTTAAGAAGAATGGATTGGTCGGTATAAATTTGTTCTAAAGCCCGCCCGATATCACGTTTATTCTTTATTTCGTCGGAGGGAATATCTGCGCTGTCTTGAAGACTTCCGGTATTGACGCCACCAATTTGATTTCTTTGCTCTCCTCCTCCTCCTCCTCCTCCAGACATAACTGAAGAGCCCTTTTGTGACGCTGGTGCTAAATCAAACTGCGGTGTCAAAATGTTATTAAACACATCTTTCAAATCTGTTACTGCGGAAACAAAGATATAACCGAATGTGTTGCTAAATGGCGAGAGCCACCCCGGAAACACCACTAGTGCGGCTTTCAACACACCCAATACTAAGAACCAAGGCAATACAGTAGCGATTAATGCGGTTTTCTCTTGGTCGAATCCACAAATATCTTTGGACATCGCCAGATTAATAAAGTATTCGCCGATGATAAGCACTAAGAAAAACATGAAAGTAATCCCGCCGGCGAGCACGCCTTTTTTGGTATGTTTGTAATACGAATATGCGCCAAATACGGCCAAAAAATAGAAAATAGCGACAGATGAACTTAATTCCGCCATTATGGTTCTCGACGTTCGTGTTACAATATACCGGTATTATTTATTGCGTATTGAACCGATACGTAAGCATATGATGCGTTTTTATAAATTCATTATTATTTCATATTATACTAGTAATGAATGACAACGCGCCAGCGCCCACCCTTATTGAACCGGGTGTTCGTTACTTTTTAAGCAAATCTCTCGAGCAGTGTCATAAAGTTAAAGAATATTATCATACGCAACACTTTAATTTCGTCGCGGGTATCGCGTTTTTCATTTGTTTAGGCATATTTTTGTATCTGCGGTATAAAGGCAAACCAACTCCTGACGAGGTGGAAGCAAAACAAAGACAGCAACAGGAATATATTCTCTCGAAATTGAAAATGGTGAACGCCACACATTATGCGCAAAGTAAAGGGATACCGATGGACGCGCGAATACATCCTGCTGGGAATGGAATGGGAATGTTGACGAACTTACCGCTTTGGAAGAGTCCAGATGAAGAATATTGGACACGTAGCTACGCGTAATGGAGCGAAGCGTAATGGAGCTACGAAGTACGCGTAATGGAACGTAATGGAGCGAAGCGTAATGGAGCGTAATGGAGCGGCGGAGCCTCGTGAATAGATTTATCTATACTAAATGTAGTAATAACATGACAACATCTTCATCTTCGGTGTATCAAGACCTACACGCGGCAATCCAAGAACGAACACAGTATGGTGGAATGGCCGTATCTCGTATTGCGGAACAAAAACGAGCACAGGATACGCGCGACAACTTGAAGAAAGCAACTCGTGTCCTTTTAGAAGTGACAAAAAAACAAGAAGACGCACTTAAAAAACATCTTCAACGCGCGGCTGACCCCAACGATTTTCGCGGTATGATTTATCCATACCAACTTATTCCAGAAGAAGAGCGCACGCGGATCAACGACGCAATCCACGGGTATTATTCGCTGAAAGAGAAATACAATACCGCACTTGAAAAACGCCGACAGCGCCTAATGAATGACCCCATGATTAACTGGAAATCCCTTTCAGCGCAACAAAAAGCGAAACGACTCGCACTCATTAAACCGGCATGTATCGTGTGTAAGCAGGATGGTGGGTCTATCTTTACGGAGACTGATGGTAAGCTGAAGGCGATTTGCGGAAATATCTCTCAACCATGTGGATTTCATATTGAAGTTTCCCGAGGCAAATACATAAGTTTAGAAACGTTGATGAAAGAATCTCTCGAAGAAGTTCGCGCAACGAAAGACGAAATCATCCGCATGAAACTCGACCTCTTATTTCAGTTTATCAGCGAAGACGAGCTTTTAGACCAATTTGATGCGGTTCAACATAAGTTACAAGAACAGATGAAGATGTATTCTGAATTTCGAACCTATTATCTGAGTGTAACGGATAATGATGACCGGCGTAAGGATACGGAAATATATACTCGTGTGATTAGCGAGAAAATCGCGCAGGTGAAGGAATACATGACGACATTTCGTGATACGGAATGGAAGAACCGTAGTATTATCGACGATATTCTTGTTCTTTATCAGCAGGATATCGAGCCTGCGTTTATGAAGTTGCGAGATACGAAATATATCTATTCTCAAGTAGAAACCACCGAAAACGCGGATGGTGCGCTCGTTCAAATGTATAATGACGGAGAATTCAATCTCTCGCAGAAGAAATATAGTTACAACGAGCTTTATATGCCGGTCATTATGCCGAAGTGGATTGCGGATAACAGGATAGTGAGCCAGCCGGTAGGGGCGGTGGTCGCGCCGAGGCCGGGAGGGGGTGTTCAAGCGTCGATGCCTAGAACCTGATGACTACAACTAAACACGTTGATATTATCGCAGCAATATATAATACCGATAGCGATAATGTTCGATATATTTAACCATATTTCCCTTCCGATATTTCTCGTAAGCCTCGCCGTCGGCCTCTTCTATGTATACATCTCGGTCCCGAAACCGAAGATTATATATGTTTACCCGACCCCCGATAATATTCGCAATTTTCAATTTAAAGACAACGCAGACAACTGTTTTTCATTCAAAGCAAAGGAGGTCGACTGCTCAAAAGCAAAGGGGGTGGTGAAAAAGATACCGGTTCAGTAAGCGGAACGAAGTAACGAAGTGGAGCTGAACGAAGTAACGAAGTGGAGCTGAACGAAGTAACGAAGTGGAGCTGAACGAAGTAACGAAGTGGAGCCGAATTTATATTCGTATATATTAGAGTAAAAGAATAGTTATAATGGGGTTTCAGCGTCTTCTTCATACGGAGACTGGACGTATTATTATATCGATAGTACTTGGTCTAGGAATTGCATCGCTTTTTCGAAAAGTCTGTAAGGACCGGTCTTGTATTTCGTTTCAGGCACCGCCTCTCAAAGATTTAGAAAAAGACACATATAAATTGGATGATAAATGTTATGAATACAAGACGACTTCGGTGAAATGCGAAGCGGGGAAGAAAGAAGTACGTCTCAAATAAAAATTGAATGTAAACTATTTCGTTATTATATTGAAAATCAAAAACTCCGCGATGTGGTTCATGCCCAGAAAATCATGATCGGAAAGATGGAACTGGAACTCGCGAGTAAAACTATGACCATCAATTATTTGACGCATGAGCTTACAAAGATTATGACATCAGGTGGTGGTGGCGGACATACGGTGACGGTGACACCACCATCCGCAAACGATATGTTGATGTTTTAGGCAGATTGTGATGCGTCCAGTTTATAAGTCTTCGTTCTTTACATATGTATATTCTTATTTTTCTTATTTAGACATATTATTTCGATGAGTGACACAACCAGTATCGACGACTTGCCTTTAAGTAGTCAAACACCGAGCGCTGGATACGCCGGTGGTGGTGGTGGCGGCGCACCTCTCATTTACTCGCCGATGATAGATGGTCAACAAGCACACCAACCGCAACAAATTCCAGGCAACGTAATGAACGAAGTCATTCAAGGCGTTCAACGAGCCAGCGCCAACGGTATGACGATGATACCAACGAGAGATATTCCGATGAACCCTAACTCATACACACATGACGACCAGTCGCGTCCCAATTATGTTCCGCAACCACAGTACGCCGCCACTGGAACGCCGGGCGGGGGTGGCGATTACATTAAAGACCATACATCGATGGAAAACATCGTCCGCGCAAACGCACGTCAATCCAATCAAATCGATACGATCGAAGCGATTTATTATGATCTTCAAATGCCAATTCTCATCGGCGTTCTCTATTTCATTTTCCAAATGCCGGTTTTTCGCGCACAACTACTCCATTTTCTACCGTCATTATTTGGCGAAGATGGCAACTTCAAAATCATGGGTTTAACCGCGACTAGCGCGATGTTCGCAGGAACATTTTTCGTCATTATGAAGATATTTTCCAAACTGGGAGAAGGATTTAGATAGTGAAAAATAAACTATCATATTATTTTCTCAATTTTACGGTATTATTCATTCTTTTTGTTACGCCGCCGAGTTTTTTTTGCGATTTTATTCTTTCGCAAACTCGTATTTTCATACGGAACATACCGCAAGAACCATTCCTCGAATTCACGCGATTCTCGCTTCCCTTTCAACTCCTCGTATTTCGCCGTTTTCTCAAATCGCATCGACTCCAGCGTGGGTTGCTTGCCATAACAGTTAATACTAAAACGTCGTAATAAACCGGTCTGTTTCAGTCGATTATGTTGTTGGACATCAAAAAGAAACTGCGACATACAAAGGATGCGATTGATGTCATAATAAACGCGGTCGGCGTAAATGAACGCGAGATAAAAACTCAACATGGTATCGATCGTCGCAATACGAATGGATTCGCCGCGCCCCCCGCGGCCCCCTCGACTATCGCCGTCGCTGTTTATCCTGATCGTATTATAACTATGACATGCGAGAGGTTTGTATAAGAACGCAATCACCTCATCCCCGACGCGAATATCATAATGCTCGGAAATCACTTCACCGACACCGGCGTGTTTCGTATATTTGACGTTGGTATATTTATGCGCGGTAAGCTCTCGGACAACTTCATCACAGAGGTCGCGTGGGTTTTCCGAGAGAATATCGAAGTCGGGGATTTTTTGGACGATGCGACGTTGGTGTTTCGGCATATATCGTGAATATAGAATATTGGCGTAACCGCCGAAGAAAACTGCGCGGTTTTTTATGAAAACGTCGCGGACAATATTATAAATATCGGTTTCTGCGAGTTCTTTCTCTCGGTGACTACTGTATGAAATTTGTGATTTATTTATGGAATACTCTCGGTCACGAGATCGAGACCGATTCGGCGTCGGCGTCGGCGTCGGCGTCGGCGTCGGCGTTGCCTCCGTGTCCAAATCTCTCGTCTTCATCGAATATAAAACATATTCATCGTCATCACCAAACAATCTTTCATATGCCGCGATTAAACGATAACGCCGGGTTAGTTTATCTTCTTCGACAGTGTATTTAAAATCACCTATCTTTTCTTCATGTGACCGAACACCGTAAAATAAATGCTTCATATAAGAGTCCAATCCCTTGTATTTTTTCATAATCTCTCGTATTGCTTCACGTTTGCGCGCCTTTGCGCTTCCGTTGTTTGCGCCGCCGCGTTTGATTGTGCGCGATCGTGATCGCGAGCTTGACCGTGTCGAAGTCGCACCTCTTTTTCTTGAAATACTAATTTCACCGGTATTCGAAGCAGTCTCACCTTCAAATCCTCGTTGGTATTCGATTTTATCGCAGTCATACCCCTTAAGCGGATAATGTGTATTCAATAATGTAAGACGTTTCTGAACCTTTTCCCATCGAGAGACATCGCCATCGGGGCGCGAGAGTTCGAGATACATCGCCATACGAAGAAAGTCGGGTGGAGCATAAGATATTCCCTTTTTAATAATGGAGTCACGAGAGATTGCTTTGAATAAGGCAGGTTCCATTTGCGTAATATCGGCGATTCCTGTGAAATTCACGAAGACTTTATAGGTTCCATGATGAACACCGGATTTCGCTTCGACGTCTTCATAACCGGCTTTATAATAAATATCTGCGAGCTCTTTCGCGTGCTCAAGTGCTTTGTCAGAGTAAAAATCATAATCGGGAAGTTCGATATCCTTATTGTAAAACTGCGCATCTTCTGGGAGAATATTGTTGATTGCTGTCCCGCCATAACATACAAGTTTCTTATCTGCGATGAATTTCTCGACGATGGAGATGATTTCTTGGACTTTGGGATCTTTAATGACAGCGGCGCCTTTCCGCTTTTCAACTAAATCGACTGCTTCGCGCAGGATTTCGAGTTCTTTTTCTTCAAAAGATATTTTTTTATCGGCGTTGGCATCATGACGAGCACCCCCGCGTAGTAATAAATCCGACATTATATTCTACTACATTAACATTAGAATATAATTCAGCGTAGCGCATCGTAGCGTAGCGTACTATCCGCCTGTGATACGAAAGAGAGATCGGTGAATGATTACAGCGTAATTTTGACACCGCCTGCGGCTTCTGCGGGTCGCGCCTCCATCGATGCCTTCGGGTTCGGCGGTGCTGGTGGCGCAATCGTAATCGGAACATATCGTAATTCCTCCGGCTTCAAGATAAACGCATACCCCACTGACGCAAACTTGTCTTCATACGCTTTCAGCTTTTCATCACGCGCCTCTTCTTGAAAACACATCGTCGCGATTTGGCACCCCCATGTAAATGGACCGTTATGTCCATCGTTGAACGGGCGACCACCCTTATCCGGAACTACTAGACACATATTCTTCTTATTCGCATCTTTGAACACTTGTGGATCGCCGACATTTTTCACACCAAAATAGGTATACTTCGAGAGAAATAATGAATTCGAACTCATATTTATCAATTCAAACAGTTTTGTGTTTCGATACGTCGGATTGGTTCCATCTACCATGAGTATAATTTTGCCCTTGAAATCAAGCAAATTTTCGTTTCCTAAATCCTTTGTCTGGTATTCACGACCATATTTCGGACCCAATAAATTCCGCGCAACAGTCTTGCTTTGAGAGATTATTTTCGCGAGGTTGTCATACATCGTCACGTTACGAGACATGATACGCATATGAATAATAAAAGGGTCGCCTGGATTCGGGCATTTTGCTCCAGAAAAAACGTAACTTCCTAATACTTCAAAGGCCTCACTAACCGGGATATGATTGTATGTCTCTTTGTAATTGTAGGAATTCACCGATGAAGACGCGATCACCGGCTGATTATCAACTGAAAAGACCTCGAAGTCGATAAAGCGACAACCGCGTGCGATCACGTAAAGAAGCGCATCCATACTTACAGTAGAGTTCTTGAATTTATCTGGGTTGAACGCATTATAGGCAGACTTGATATAATAATCACGCAATTTAAACTTGCTCTGACTATCTTGCGGATTTATCGATGTAATATTTTTTTCGATGGATGCCTTGATATTTTCATCCGGATTTTCGAGGCCTTCTTTTATCGTGTTGATTGACTCGTCGGTCGTAACCGCATCTACTAGTAGCGGAGGAGGTGCCGTTTTCATGGCGAAGGTATCCAGATTGGTTGCCGCTTTTTTTCGCTGATGGACCGTCATTTCTCCCTCGGGTGTGTCGACAGTAAAATTCTCTGTGGATAATACCGGTGTTTGGGGGGTTTTGATTAAATTCGCGATTTTTTTCATGAGATGATCGTCATCCACGCTGAACCCTTCGCGATATGGCGCGGCCGATGATGCTACCCCTTTTTTTCCAAGAGCTTTCGTTTCATAGCATCTAGTTTTAATCATTTCTGATATCTTCCATGTTGCGAAAACGATAATAATAATACCTATGAATACGAATTCTACTTGATTCTCTCTCATATTCCTCTTACTATATATAATAAAATATTAGAATAAGATTTTTATATAAAGTTATTATAACATAACAAAATAACATACTAAATGACTGGTGGTTTATTGAATTTGGTTGCTACAGGAAATCAGAATGTTATTCTCAACGGTAACCCCAAAAAGTCGTTTTTTAAAAGCACATACCTCAAATATACGAATTTCGGTCTTCAAAAGTTTAGAGTTGATTTCGATGGTCAGAAGAAGTTACGTATGACTGAAGAGTCCAAATTCACGTTTTATATACCCAGATATGCGGAATTATTGATGGATACGTATATATGTGTAACGCTGCCGTCGATTTGGAGTCCGATACATCCTCCCACGACCGCGAATGATATGTGGGCGCCTTATGAGTTTCGTTGGATCGAAAATATCGGCACACAGATGGTAAAGGAGATCGTGATTTCAGTTGGCGGAATGACCCTCCAGCGTTTCACCGGTAATAATTTGATGGCGATTCTAGAACGCGACCTTGATAATACAAAGCGTGAATTATACAATCAAATGACTGGGCATGTTCCGGAATTATATAATCCAGGTTGTTCTGGCGCGCGACTGAATCAATACCCAAACGCCTATCGCACGTCGAATATCGCTGGCGCAGAACCGTCGATTCGTGGGCGCAAAATTTACATCCCGATTAACGCATGGTTCACGCTGTCATCGAAAATGGCGTTTCCGCTTGTATGTCTTCAGTATAATCAACTACAAATTGACGTCACACTTCGACCGGTGAAGGAGTTGTTCACGATTCGCGATGTAGGCGATCCCGAGAATTTCTGGCCTGTCGTCCAACCCGATTTCACAAACCCCCTTCACCAGATGTGGCGATTTTTATACCCACCGCCAAGTATCGATTTATCGTTGAATTCATATCCAAGTATTCGCACCGACTGGAATGCGGATGTTCATTTGATGGCGACATACTGCTTTCTCTCAGACGAAGAATCGAAAGTCTTTGCCGCAAATCAGCAGAAATACCTCATAAAATCGTATTATGATTGGGTTTTTAACGATGTAACCGGGAATAAGAAAATCAAGATCGAAAATTCGATGGGGATGGTGGCATCATGGACGATGTTTTTTCAACGCAGCGACGTGAATCTCCGGAATGAATGGAGCAATTATACCAACTGGCCGTATAATTATCTCCCGTATGATATAATTCCCGCACCGATCGACGATGACTGGCGCCCGGTGGCATTTACTGAAGACATCCGCCAAACAACTGACCTGCTTACAAATCTGAATCCGGCTTTCGCGAATGACCGCTATTTCTTTGATAAAAATGGTCCGAAGAACGGGATTGGACCAGGTATTAACCCGCGCGATAAACGACTCACCGGACTTCATATTACCGGCGATTTTCAATCCGAAAATGAACGCGACATTTTACAGATGTTGGGGATTTCGTTGAATGGCAAATACCGAGAGAATTTACTTGACGCGGGAGTCTATAACTACGTTGAGAAATACACACGCACCCGCGGAAGCGCAAAACCGGGTATATACTGCTACAATTTCTGTCTGAATTCGGACCCGTTTGACCTACAACCAAGCGGCGCAATCAATATGAGCAAGTTCAATCAGATTGAACTCGAATTGACGACGATTTATCCTCCGTTGGACTTTGCCGCCGAAGTGAAGGTGATTTGTAATCCGAACACGCGAGAGATTATCGGAATGAATAAGCCGAATGTCAATATTTACTTATATAATTATGACCTACATATACTCGAAGAGCGCTATAATGTTCTCACATTTGTATCGGGAAATTGTGGTCTAATGTATGCGCGCTAATTTTGATGTTTTATGAAAGGTATAATAATCTATGGTATATATAACTTACCAAAAAATGGCGGACGACGAAGAAGAACAACGACCCGATGACGTCGAAGATGATAATGAAGCAGCAGACGGCGAAGAAGGAACGTTTAGCAAAGTAGGAGAGATGTTCGGTGGCGGAGGCGACGGCGACGGTGATAAAAAAGACGAAGGAACGGCGAAAGCGAAAGCGAAACCGAAATCCATCTTTGATCTCGAATCACTGAAAGAATTCGGGCTGAGTGTTTTAACGCTATTTATTGAAACGGTGATCATTTCGGTGATATGTGTGAATATCATGTTTTTTGCGGCACCGGAAAGTATCAAAAATAATAACCTTAACTTGAATAAACTATTTCCGACTGACCGCCACGAATGGCCATATTGTTATACGAGTGAATACACGAGTTGCGGTGCTGACTGTGATGACAAGTTTGGAGGTATTGCGGATGATCCAAAAATCGAAACACCTAAAAAAATATACTTGAAAGCCGCGATTCTTCTTGATACCTATGTCTTTAAATGGTTCTGTTTAACAGGAGAAGAGTTAGATCTGGTGAACGACAGTGTCGAAGAAGGGGTAACAAAAGTAAATCTTTTGAATTGGGCATTTATTAAAGCCCGCTTTAAGCAATGGATCAATAACGCATTCATATTTTCATTTTCATCGGACCGTGCGATGTTGTCCTATATCTTTGAACAAATCACACGTATTTCAAACGCGATTCCTGTTGAATTACACGATGCTATATCACCATTAATCATTATTCTTATTCCGTTTGTATTTTTACTAATTGTCGGGTTTATGTTGATGGGTGGACCATTTTTCACTACGGTGATTGGTATGATTCTGAATCCGACCGATCATCGCAAAGAATTTATTGGCGGTTCATTATGGTCTATATTTACCGGTTTTGGTCTAGGTATATTTCCGGTGATTTCGTATTTTGTTCAATTGATTCAGTTCATCGGAACTTTATTTATTTACCCTCTTCTTCATTGGGATCAGTATCGCGAACTATACGCTCGGTATGTTCCTATTATATTCTTCTTCTTCAACCTGACCTTAATGTATTACGCTTTTGAGTATTTAGATATTAATGTTGCGGCGATTGTGATTCTAATGTTACTTGTCTTGTATCTTACACATTATTGGCAAGGAATCATGGATTTTATTAACTCGATTAAGAATTGGGGCGGATAGCGAAGCCGAATAAACAACATAAATAATATCGTATAAGAATTATTATATCCAAAATTATACGATATGGGTGGAAAGAAAGCATCGGCATCTGCCGGAATGGCGACGGCGACGGCGACGGCGACAGCGACGGCGTCTGGTATCGAAAAATCAAGCCCAGAATATTTTAGAAAATATCCATTTGTGAGTGTATGTACGCCCACATTTAATCGCAGGCCTTTTATTTCGGCGATGATTCGTTGTTTTAATGAACAAGACTATCCACAAGATCGCATGGAATGGATTATTATTGATGACGGAACCGACCCAATCGAAGACCTTGTAGCATCACATCCTCGAGTTAAGTATTTTAAATACGATACAAAAATGACGTTGGGTCGAAAGCGTAATCTGCTTCACGAGAAATCCCGTGGCGAAATACTGGTCTATATGGATGACGATGACTATTATCCTCCAAAACGTGTCTCTCACGCGGTTGAAATGTTGGTATCTCACCCCGAGGCATTATGTGCTGGCTCGAGCGAGATTTACATTTATTTCAAACATATTAAACAGATGAAGCGGTTTGGACCATATGGACCCAATCATGCCACCGCAGGAACATTCGCATTTAAGCGAAAGCTGTTAAAGAATAACCGGTATAATGATGACGCATGTTTGGCGGAAGAACGCGCATTCTTGAAAGATTACACGGTTCCGTTCGTCCAGCTTGATCCGATGAAAGTGATTCTCGTATTTTCGCATGAACATAATACATTCGATAAACGTAAGCTGCTTGTAAATGCCAATCCGGATGTGGTGAGAGATTCACCGAAGAAGGTGATGGATTTCATCAAAGACAACGAACTTCGTCGTTTTTATATGAATGAATTAGAAGGTTTATTGGCGAATTATGAACCCGGTCGACCTGAAATGAAACCGGATGTGATCGCGCAAACATTACAGCTTGAGAAAGAACGCGCGAAGATGGCACAAGATGCGGCGGCGGCCGGCGGGGGCGGTAATATCGTGTTACAACAAGATGGTAAACCACCGGTTGCGTTGAATAACAAACAGGTTGTCGATATTCTTCAAGCATTACAAAACGATGTTGCGTCACGTGATCAAGAAATAGCACGATTGAATCATGAGTATCACGTTCTTCATGAAAAATATCAAGCGTTACAAAAAGCACAAGCGGAAGCGGCGACGGCTGCGATGGCTGCGACGGCTGCGATGGCGGAGGAGGCACCATCCACGAATACCACCGATCGTATCCCTGAAACTATCTACGTCTAATAATAATATGATTCAATATCACAATTACCTGTGAATTATTATGATATTGTGCGGTGATTAAGCCTTCAAGATTTCAACCGAGTTAATCTTTAAACAAAGAAGATTATTCTTAGATTCGTGAATTACAAATTCATGCCCCTTATTGTATTCTTCAAATTTAGTTGTAAGAATGTTCTCGATTTCACTTACAGGAAGTTCGTCATCTTTTGTTTTGTATTTACTACGTGCGTTGTCGTGTGTGTCCTCGTCGTTAGACTTCGATTTTGACTTCGATTTCGACGATTTGTGTTTCGTTTCTACTTTATCAGACGGAAGGTATTCCCATTCACCAACAGCCTCGATCGTTTGATTGTTTGTGATATAGACGATGGAGTCGGAATTAAATACAAGCGCCGATCCCGGGGCGTGGTCATAATTATCAAGCTCGATTTCAGTAATCAAATCAAATTCGTCGAGAAAATCAGTCTTTCGCAGATAACTGCGGATGTAGTTTATGATTTCAGGAGTTATCTTTACAGTATATATTTTGTTTTCCGTCTCGCTTTCACTTCCGCTACCGCTTTCGCTACCGCTTTCGCTACCGCTTTCGCTACCGCTTTCGCTACCGCTTTCACTACCGCTTTCACTACCGCTTTCGCTTTCGCTTTCTTTGTCATTCGCACGATCGTGTTTTACTTTTTTGTGTGTTTTTTCTTCTTTCACAGTTCCAGGAGGATTGACCGAAATACACTCTACTTCCGTATCTAAAATTAAACGGTATTTCGAATCAAATGAAATAGACGCTCCCATATTAATTATTTCTAAATACTAATTATATCTTTTACATATTATTCAAACGCATAAAATCTGATCCGGTTTCATTCTAGTAAGACAGAATCATATTGATTATCAAGTTCACCATCATATATGTTATCTTCGTTGTCTACTACTACTGCTACAGATTTTTCCATATATTTGTCTAAATACCGATAAATACGATTCACGTCCAATTTCGTGATTTCATACATTTCTAAAATGCGCGGAATATCCTCTTCAGCATACTGTTTTTTTAGTGTCATGAAAAATGTGAATAAATCGTTTTGGTCCATCGACAGTTGAATACATAAATTTTGTATGAATAATTGGTTATTGTATTCGGTGCTGTATTTTGTTAAAACCTTCGTAAATCTCACTTCGGTCGGATGAAACCGTGCCTTTTTGGGGAATGATTTGTGAAACAAATGATGATTGTAGAATGTTTTGATAAGGGACGACAGCTCATTAAATAACCAAATCTGATTTTGAAATGTGATACGGTCAAAATAATCCGCTTGACATATGTTATCTAATACGATTTTATAAAAAGGCGCGGACACATGTACCGGCATTTTTTCAAATAAATCGATGATATTTTCATGCCAAAGAAGACCGATTGTAGTGCGGTCTGTTTCGTTAATTAGAACATTATGATCCGAAATCGGATATTCGGTATTCATCAACTTTTCGGTTATTTTTTTGATGTCTTCGTTATAAGTCTTCGGCTGAAATATCGCATGTAGAATATTATTTGCGAGTATTGTGTTCGATTTTTTGCTCATTTCGATTACAGCATTTAGCTTACGAAGATTACCTTGAACGAATGTGATGATATTTTTTCGCATTATCGCGTCAATTGCTGGCAACTTCATGTCGATGATATTCGACATTTGCGTAACTGTCGGTGTTTTCAACTCGTAGACGTAACACACTTTCATCAGCTCTTTGATTTTCTTGTCAATATGATAATTCCCAATACAAATGATTGGGTTCATCGTTACTTCTTCTAGTTTCTGTTTTTTTGTTTTTTTAGGACGAATGAGTTTAATAAGTGACGTAATCCCCCCCTTATCACCGTTATTCATTCCGTCAAGCTCATCCATCACTACAACGATTTTTTTAACCTTACGTTGAAATATTGACATGATGTTTTTATCCGAGATATTATGTTGTGTAATCGACTCGATGATCGACTTGTTTCGAATATCTCCGGCATCATATTTCACCATATCATAATCGAGTTCTTTCAGTAGTCGAACAACAAATTCGGTTTTGCCTGATCCGGGTTCGCCATAGATATAAATACCTCGTTTGAATGTAAGATCGGATTTGTTTTTCTGAAATGATGCCAGGAAATCTCGTATATTGTTATAGATGGTTTCTCGACCCAAAAACGCAGTATAATTATCCATATATGTGAATATATTTTTTGTATTTATATATTATAAACGACTATATTGAGATAATGAACGCAATCCAAGAACTATTTGCTCCTCTTGACAAGGACTATTGTATGTTGTTTTATTGGCTTACTGTCGTGAATTTTATTTTCTTGGCGGTTGCTGCGTTGGGGTTTGTTTCATCACTGGTACTCTTATTTAGGGGAAAAATCACGTTAATGAGCGGTGTTTATTCATTCTTGATGATTTTGGTATATGCCCTTATGTATTTCCAGACACGTTTGTTCTACTCGATGTGCGTGACGAGCAACATGAAGGCGGGAACTTATGGTATGGGTGCTCCTTCTGACTCTTTGCCAGCGGTTGCCAAGCAGGCATCGGGTGCGGCACCTGGTGCTTATCGCATGTAAATATTGCGTGACAGTATGACATAATATACTAATATTTTGTCATAGTTAGTAATGTGTGTTATGTTAAACATTTCAAAGAACTAGCACGTGATTTTTGTCCATCGACGATACCTTCCCATGGAATATAAGCACCGTCATCAACACCATTTAACCCCGTTCCACCATATTTCAGGTTCATAATATTTGAAAAATTAGTGCAGTTGTCTGGAGACGGAGGTTGAACAACTGTGCTGCCTAATAATCCGTAGTTATCTACGCACTTTGTTCCGTCAAAATCCATCCGATCAGGGCATTTTGCGATCTCAGGCGGCCACTTCTGTGTGCTCTTGGATTTCCAGAGTAAAACCGCGACGGTACCAATCGATATTATAAATGCGATGATTGCGAGTAATAATACCATTTTTTGTATTGAAAGATTGAAAAAGTTGCTAAACAGACCACTGCCTGATGTGCTACTGGGAGCACCAGTACCGGAACTTCCAAATGCGGATGAACCAGTATTTTTTGAACTTGAAATAAAATCCATACTATTACAGAATAAACGAATACGCTATATATAGTAATGATATAATATCTATACATTATACAACAACGTTATTTAGCGTATATTCACTCATATGAACCGTTTTGATTATCGAAATTTCCCTCAAGAAACATTTATCGGACAACCTAAAAATGGCCGGCTGGATATCCTGACCCCCCCTATTCAGGACCAATTCGCCCTTTATGATAAGAACCCAGTCCATCAGTGCGTGACCTATCGTGACGCGTTAAACGGAATCTGGGAAAACACTCCTCTTTCGAATGCGTTCTTTAGTAAAGAGAATATGCAGATTATTCAAAACGGTATTCGTGCCGGTGTATATCAGCGCTCCCGCGGCAAGTATGTCATCGGCGAACAGGATTGTGATACACTCCGCATCATCATGCGGACAATTTATTTACAGAATGCCGCCAACGCTCCCACTGATATCCGCGAGCAGATTATCGAGTTGAATGAATTAGTATTTGAATATTGTGTTCCTCGTGTTCATGGCGAAGCGGAGGGATATATTCAGTATAAGCGTGATGTCAGCAACATGTATACGCCGATTGCTCACCCCAATTTCTCGGATTACAAACATAAGACGCTAGAACTGAAGCCGTGGTTCTAGACGAATAGAATAGATAGTTCGTAAATAAATATAAGATTATGTAGTATTTGTCAGCAAATATTTATATATTTTGTCGATCGAGATTTGTGTTTTTGGAAGTGACGGGTATGAATAACCTTTACAACATCTATTGTTCATCGTATTATTTGATTTGTGTATTGTTATACATATCTTTCTTTCATCATGATTATCTAATATAGATTTCAATACTTTGGTTATCTCTCCCGTATTTACACATGGATTATGATTCGCATCATATATGTTATGTATCATAATCTCACCTTGTGAAACATGCTTCAAAAAGGAACCAATATGTGATGGACAAATCGTGTCTTTTACGCCAAAACACACAGCTGTGGGTATCTTTTTATATACATCTATAAGTGTCGGAAATGCTGGCGTATTCCAATATGAGCGACATAGTGTTAATGTAATCACCCTTTGTAAAATTTGATGGCCTTTATTACGCGGGTTCGAATACAAAGATAACCAAAATTGTGCTAATAATGAGTCGTCAGTAAAAAATGCGGTAATAATACGATTCATACCGATACGTGATATAAGTGGAAGGTCAAATATAGTTGTCGGCAATCCTGCCTTGAAAAATATAGCCCAATAATATCCCCATACACCGAGTGTCGGAAGAATACCGGCAGGGTTCAAGAGAACTAGTTTTTTTATTGGATACTGAGCCGCGACATAAATAGACAGAAATCCGCCTAGTGAATGTCCTACAAGAATTGTGTTATCAAGAATACCTAATCTATGAATGGTTTGACCTATAATGTTGGCATAATCAATACACATATATTCATTTGAAGTGTATGTTTCTAAATCAATAGTATCACTTATACCAAATGATGGTAAATCGATCGCAACGCATTTTACGTTGGGTGGCATTTGATCCATTACGTCGAAAAAAGTTACCGACGAACTCGCTGTTCCATGAATGAATACAAATACATCATCGGATATAATACCGGTTGGTTCTTTTATTACGCTGTGTATTCTAATACCTGAAATATCTAGAACTTCTTCACGAAAGTTGTATTGTCTCACAAGATTTGTCATCATTGTCGATAAAGATAGCGATGTTTTATTACACATTACTCCTGCTGCCCATAAACATATCACTAGTATTATATATAGAATGAACAGAATGATAAAAAATAATAACATAATTTCAAATAAGTAAGTCTTACATTATTTTATTATTTACAATACGCAGTTAACATCATAACAGCGTAAATCCCGGTTTCGATTATTATGCCGCCTTCTTCACCACCATCTTCTTTTTTGCTGGTGCCGCAGCGCCACCGCCACCACCTGCCGCCGCCGCTTCCGCCGCTGATGCGGCCCACTTCTTATACTCCGCATCCAGTTCATCCAAATCACGTGTCCATAATGCTTGAATCGACGTATCGCTGAGTTCTTTGTGTTGCGCATGTTTAGCGTCACGCTCCGCGAGGAGGGTCTTAACATTTTCATCCGTCACACTATCCATCGGCATTTTAAGGAGATATTTGAATTCGACGTCGCCGTCGATGTGCTCGTATCCGTGCGCGGTCATCTTTGCGAATATCGCTTCCTTCGTTTGTCGGCGTAATTCCAGTTTGTCGTCGAGTATCTCTTGAATGTATCGGGCGCGGTTTGTTAGGACTCGAAGCTCGTTGGCGAGTTGCGCTAACATCGCTGCTTTGCGTTTGGCGTAAAGGGCCAGGCGCTCCACGTAATAATCCTCGATGATGTCGTAGATCGTCGTGTATTTCCGAAGTTTCTCATGTGCGTCGAATAGATTCATATTCGTGGTGCTTTGCGTTGTGAATAGTGCGAGAATCTTCTCTAATTTGTTCGTTCCAGCGTCAGCATCCACGATCGCAGCTTGAAGGTCGTTCGGAGTATGCGGGTAGGATGGATGAAACGTCACTGTGATATCCACGACTGTATCAGTCGACATGTCGCTATATTCTTTCAGCACGGGACACGACGACGAAGCACTACCTTTATCGGTCTTGTCTTTATCCGCTGCGGCAGGTGCCTCCATCAATTTCTCCAAGAATTCCTTATAATCATCGGTCCATGTTCCAATCGGGAGCTCGGTAATACGCACCTTACGGTCCGCGATGATTTCGTATGTGCCTTTGATGAGATATTTAGCGGAGGCGTAAGCCGGAGCACCGGAGGTACCGGAGGTCGCGGAGGTAGCGGAGGCGTAAGCCGGAGCACCGGAGGTAGCGGAGGTAGCGGAGGCGGAGGTCGCGATATTCCGTATCGTTCCTTTGAACCCCTTGAAATAGGGCTCGATGACAGGTCGGTCGGTCGCAGGTGTCGCTGCGAGCATCGCCCGAATATAAGCGATGATTTGAATCGGGTTGTATGGCATAACATCCGTGCTAAATCCGGTTCCAATTCCCTTACTTCCGTTCACAAGGATCATCGGAATCGCAGGCGCATAATAAATTGGCTCCACCATTTGCCCGTCGTCGTTTATATATGACAACACCGCATCGTCTTCTTGGCGAAAGATCAGTCGCGTCAGCTTGTTGAGTTGGGTGAAGATGTATCTTTCGCTTGCGCTGTCTTTTCCTCCTTGAAGACGACCGCCAAACTGACCATTCGGTTCTAACAAATTAATATTGTTGCTCCCTACAAAGTTCTGTGCCATTCCGACAATCGCCGCATTCAAACTCGCCTCACCATGGTGATACGCAGAATGCTCTGATACATACCCGCTAAACTGCGCAACCTTGATTTCCGTCTTCAGGCCGCCCTTCTTGAATGCCGCATACAGAATCTTACGCAGCGAAATCTTCAGTCCGTCCATCAAATTCGGAATCGAACGCTCGTTATCATAGATCGAGAAGTGGATAAGCCCGCGGTCAACAAACTCCTCATACGGAATCGCAGGTTTCGATGTATCGAGGTAGGCCTCGCGCGAATAATTTGCCAACCACTCTTTCCGGTCATCCGCGCGTTTCTTGTTGAATGCCATGTCGAGGTGGTCGTCGCTTTCTTTCCCTGTATGGACGAAGCTGACCATCTTCTTATGCTCGAAATACTCCTTGAACTCCTTTCCAGTACTCGTACCCAAACCCTTATAATATTTCGTATTCCAGCTCGCCGGGACGACTTCGTTCGGGAATTGCTTCTTCCATGCTTCAAATTCGCCGTCGTTGTAGAATAGGACTTCTTGTGCTCCACGACGTGCTTTCAGAATCGGGGTATTCATGAATCCGATGAAACCAGGTATCTTCGTCAGCGACGGCCATTCTGTCTGGAAAAGATTGATGCCGAGACCCTGAATATGCGCACCATCTAAATCCTGATCTGTCATGAAGAGGACCTTTCCATAACGCAGCCGCGCGGCAACATCGGCAGGGGTGTACGTCTTTCCAGTTTCGAGACCGAGAATCTGTTTTATTTCCGCAATCTCGCGATTCTCTGAAATACGCTTCGTTGTCTCGCCATGAACGTTGAAAAGCTTACCTTTCATCGGATAGACGCCGATGAAGTTCCTGTCCTCTTTACTCAGGCCGCTGATAATACCGGCCTTGGCTGAATCACCTTCGCACAATATAATCGTGCATTGCGCGGATTTGTCCGGTGATCCCGCATAATTTGCGTCGATCAGTTTGGGTATTCCACGGATCGTTCGAGTTTTCGCTCCATCAGTTTTCTTCGCAGCTTTCGTATCCTTGACTTCGGTCAGCGCACACGCGGCATCCATGACACCCATCTTCGCGAGTTTCTCGATGAATTCGTCACTCACTTTACAACTCGACCCGAAATTCGCGACAGCTGTGCCGAGCTCATCTTTGGTCTGGCTAGAGAATGACGGATTCTCGATATCACAACGCAGAAAGAGCATGAGTTGTTCTTTGATTGTATTCGGCTTGACATCGACTTTCTTCTTCTTCTTGATCACCTCCGCGAGTTTGCGGACAATTTGATTGATGATATATTCTACGTGCTTGCCACCCCTTGGTGTGTAGATCCCGTTGACAAAGCTGACGTGAGCAAATTCGTCGGAAGTCGTGAGGCAGACCACATATTCCCAACGAGGGTCAGGGTTCTCGTAGATGCGCTTGACCCCGCCGCCGCCTTCGCCGCCACTTCCCTTTGCGCCGATATACAAGTCGACATACTGCTGGAAATGACGAACCGGGATAAGCGCACCGTTATATTTCACTTTCACGGTCTTGTCGGTCACCGCAGCAATATCGTAGGTGCGTTTCAGGAAAAGCGCGGCCATGTCCGGCGTAAGGTTATTGGCCGCCATTCCGAATCTCGCGTAATCAGGTCGAAAACTGACGCGTGTATAAGGCTTGACCTTTGACTTGGTGATGACCGGCGGCATGATTTCAGAGAGATTATTACGGAACTCTTGTACGTATTTCAGTCCGCGAACATGATCTACCGTTTCAACACGACCCCAAACCGACCAAATGAGAACAAGTTTGAATCCGAATCCGTTCTTCCCGCCAACAATTTTCTCCTTCTTTTTCTCGTCGTAGTTTGTTGATGTGCGAAGGTGGCCGAAAATCATCTCAGGAATCCAGAGTTTATGCTCAGGATGCTGTGCGACGTCAATACCGTTACCGTCATTCGTCATGTGGATGGTTCCATCGGCAGGATCGATCTCAACTTCGAGTGTGGTCACGGGGAGCGCGTTGGGTTTACCATCAGCGACAGCTTGGGTTTGACGCACGACATGGTCGCGCATATTCACCATTCCTTCGTCAAAGAGCTTGTATAGACCCGGGATATAGGTGATAGTGCGTCGGGTCAGCATCGGAAGAGCAGCAGCAGCAGCGGCGTCGGCGGGTGGTGGCGCTACGTCCATCACATATTCCATCGTTTCCGTCGGGTCGATCGTTCCAATATATGTGTCTGGTTTCTTTAGGATGTGTTCGAGATCCGTCATTTTTTGGTATTTGTTTAAGTCTTCGTTAGGAACGGCAACAGCAGCAGCAGCAGCAGATTTAGGCGGCATTTGACAATTGATTCTTGGGTAAGAGATGGGTATAGTATATTCGAACAATATGTTTAATTCATGTTCAATTTTATTTTGGATTGGGTATGTATCTTTAGAGAGATATCATGCCAGCACCCCGATATCGAACGACGTTCGGGTTTGGTATCACATGTAGCGACATATACCGCATAAACGACGCGCTCGTTCAGTTTGACTCATCTGGAAATCCTATTGTCATTCATAATCAAAACAACGATATTCGCATTCCGTATTATAAATGCCCCACAATAACGAATCCGACTGCTGGAATGGCCACTTCTACCAATAACACGAATATTACGAAGAAGATGCGTTATGCGCAAAATATCCGCATCGCAACCGAAACAAAGAATGTGAAAAAAGTATATGCTGTGAATGATATCAACCGTTTTGGGCGCTGGACTGGTGCGCCGGGTGGCTTTGGAGCACCCATAACGAATTCATTTTAGATTCAGATTTTAGATTTTTTCTAATGATAAGATATAACGAAATATTTAGTAAAATGGTGAAACGATTAGACCGCCACGATGATGGATTTTACCACGTCAAAGGCAAGAAGTATGAGATGTTAGAAGGTTCCCGCGCACAAGTATGGCATGATACTGCCTACAAGACCCCCGGTGGACTTACCAAGAGCGATCTCGTGTTTAATAAGCACGGTCGTATCGTGAGTGCGAAGAAGCACGTCACCGCAAAGAAGGAGAACCGTCTGCGTAAGTATGGCTACACCGCCCGCAAGGGGAAGTTCGGCGCAATCAAGATTTCCAAGACTGGCCGTCGATCTCGTCTCGTGAATACTCCTAAGAGTCGTTAAGTCCCTCTCTCACTCGCTCTACTCACGATTCTTCAACATCAGTTTGTATATTACTATTATATTTGTTTATAATAGTATTGTAATTCAAATATATATTGTGCCTGACACCTCAAAGTCGGCACGATGGAGAATCATATTATTACAGGATATATAATCGATTTCTTACAAGAAAACCAAATATGGGTATACATTACGATCATTACGACACTCATATGTAATCCGATCGAAATGATCGTATTGTCTGACCTATTTTCCAACTTCACCACCGCGATCAATAAATTGGAATACAGTAACTCGATGACCATTCTTTTGAAAATTGCTGGATTGTCTGTCTTCGTGGATACGGTGTATATGATTAGCAACTATTTCGATAAAATTTACTATCCGATGATGGAGAAATTCATCCGATTCAAACTCATCGATGTCATCTTCAAAAATATTGAGGTGAATTACGAAAAAGAGGATATATCCAATCACATCATCAAAGCGTTAAAGATACCGAATACGGTCACATCATTTACAGGTCGATTTATTTATTGGGTCATTACATTCGTTCTTACAAGTATTGTGATTCTTGGGTATGTTATTTATTTGAACCCGGTTATCGGCGGTATGACGTTGATCGTATTCATCGCGTTCTTCATTTTGTATTATTATATTCTTTTAGATACGAAAAATACATCGGAACAACGAGAGAATGAAGAGAAGAATCTGATGTCGAACATCGACGATGTCCTGAGTAATTCGATTAGTATTATATGTAATAAAAAAATAAAGGATGAGAAGGAATACCTCACACAAAAACACGGTATATATGACGGCGTTCATGAAACACAATTATGGAGCACATCTAAGGGCGGATATGCCATGTCGATTATCGTGACACTCGTACTTGTTGCTTACGTGTATGTTATCCTTCGTCTGTATAAGTCCAAATCGATCGATAGCATATCCACGATCAAAGTCATCATTATTATGTTGTTTTTTGTTCGTTATATTAAAACTGCTTCACAGGGAAGTATTCGCGTGATTGCGGAGTATGGCAAACTCGCTGAAAATGAAACGAATATTCTCAAACTTTTGGTAGATGATAAAGACGCGTCTGGAGATAAAACGGGTGTCCCGATTACCGGAAATATCGAATTCCGAAATGTATCGTTTGAATACACGGATGTGAGTGAGGCCAAACCCGCCGAAGACCGTAAAAAAACCCTCGACAACGTATCTTTCAAAATAAAATCTCTCGACCGCGTCGCAATCATCGGAACCAACGGAAGCGGTAAATCCACCATTATCAAACTTTTATCCGGATTTTTTAAGCCAACCGAAGGTGAAATTTTATTTGATGGCGTGAATATACGCGACATTGACCGTGAATACCTGCGAAGTAAATTATCGATTGTATCGCAAAAAGTAGTACTATTCAATCGATCTGTCATCGACAACATATGCTACGCAACAGATACACCGAAAGAGGAAGTCGTCCAAATTCTGGACCGATTGAAAATTATGAACGTATTTAAGAAACTACCGCAAGGTCTGGATACGATGGCCGGTTCGAGAGGCGAGAATCTAAGTGGAGGACAGCGGCAGATTATTTACTTATTACGAAGCTATCTTAGCAATAAGCCGATCACGATCATGGATGAGCCTACCTCCGCGGTGGACGCGTTTCATAAGAAATATGTAATCCAGATGATAAACGAGATGTCGAAGAAGACTACGTTGATTGTTGTAACTCATGACTCCGAATTCGCATCAGCATTTCCTGTTAAAATCTTTATTGAAAGCGGGCGGATCGTGAAACTGGAGGGGGGCGGATCCAACATGCGAGGGACCAACCGGACAGTGTCGGCACATTATGGTTCAACGTATTAGTATGTATTATTATATATCATTATATCAGTCGTAGTATAGGTATAGGTATCGGTATATAGTAATATAACATGTTACTGATCGTTACGCGCGAGGCACCGAATCATGCCAATAAACTGCGCGAGTTATATCAATCACTCAAACACCGAGAGATTCCATATATTGTAACCCGACGGTGTGATCCAGAAATGATTAAGCGCACCGACATACGCGGATTGATCATACCGGGAGCTCGTTTTCGCGTGAAATCATATACACCACAGCCCGAACTCATTCTTGAGCTTTATTATTTGTATCATTTTCCGAAAACACCAGTGCTGGGAATATGTCATGGATGTCAGGTGTTGATGCTATATTATGGTGGCTCACTTACAACCTATGATACATTATGGACTGGCAACCATCGCGTGGATCTCTCGGCACATCATTTGTTTAAGGGCCGTGATGGCAACACGTCGCCGCGCGAACAAGCCTACTTTTACTTTCATGAACTTCCTGTAGCTCCTCCGGCGTTGTCATCGCATCATGTGCGAGAGATTGCGTGGATTACGAAATTCCGTGATGGTCGCCGCCATGCGTGTGCGTTTGAATTTGTAAAAAATCGCGTTTATGGCGTTATGTTTCACCCGGAAGGATTACCAGAGACACGCGATATTCTGTATAACTTTTATGACAAGGTCGCAGCGTCATCGGCGTCATCGGCGTCATCGGCGTCATCGGCGTCGTAGTCATCGTCCGTAACCCCCCACCATTTTATCGTAATCATTCCATTTTCATCGATGTAATCCGGATATTCTTCCATGAAATACTTTTCAAAATACCGCTTGCTTATAATACGCCGCTTTGCGGTAGCGTAACACTTACCACAGTAAAACTCATACGCATTATATAACGGTTGTGGAAATGAATGATGATTCGTTATACACAGCTCTTTGAATTGAAGCAAATATTCGTTGATTTCGGCGGTTTTATTCCATATTTTACAACCGACATTCAGTATATATTTATCATCTTCGATGATGACGTCGGGGTAGAAATGGCGAAGCATCCCGAGGAGTGTTGCGTCATTCACAGGCGCAACTGTCGATAACGAAGTTGATGACGCTACCGAAGCATATTCGTTGAAAAGTGTTGAAAGTTCATCGATTTCCAGTTCGATTTCGCGGTCATCGGTGAAACAATTTTCGCTCCAAAACTGGCGAAACTGGCTGACGAGTGGAAGATACTTGCTGGTGCGATTCGGAATGACGTCCGCCGATGTAGAACAGGAGGCCGACGACAGTTTAGAACGTAATGTAGCCGCGAAAAATACGCTCGGCAACCGGAACTCTGAGAGATACATTTTCCATAGATACATCATATTCGTCATCGATATTTCATGGTCAGATGACGCGGGTTCGGTGGAGTAATCCATGAATTCATCTATAATTTGCTGCTCGGTGCGATCACGTAAAAACCACGCATGTCTGGTGACGTCAGGGGTTTTACAGTGGAGGCGTAAGAAATCATCGGCACTACCGAACCTGTGCGAGTAATGTGCGGCGACACAGAAGATGTCGATGATGGATGCTTGGAGTTCGGGAATGTTCGAGAGACGGAGTGTCGACCACGACGACGACCACGACGATGACATCGATACTTGCGCTCCGCCAACTCCGACACCGCCAGCTCCTACACCGCCGCCCCAGCGAATATCAACCAACCGACAATCCTTATACTGATGCTCATAATATTTGAACTTGAATGCGGTGCTGAACAAGTTGGCAGTAGATCCGAATAAGGCATAACACTCGCTACCGAGGTCTTTGATAAAATCTTTCGCGACGACAGGGACAAAATAGATGAGAGGCGCGGTTTTTTTGAGGAGGACATCGCCGAGGATCGTGAGAAAATACTTCGCATGGTCACGTGTATGGAAGAGTGCGGGGTAGAGCAAGCCGATGACATTTTGTATGGTGCGGGATTCAGGGATTGCCGAGAGAATATCGCGGGAGGATTGAATACTCTTGATAACCTTGTTTTTTATGCGGTATTTTGTCGCGCTTGTCGTAGCGGTTGCGGATAGAAAATCCGACGCTGTAATGTCGGCTAGAATCCTGTGATGAATTTCATCCTCATGAATTAAGGCATATCGCACCTGATTATGATATGTAAAATACAACTCCGAATGCGGAGAATAAAAATATTTATTTCGATTTAGAAAACTCTCGGTGAATTCATCGGCAAAGAGTTCGAGAGATTTCTTGCGTGTTTCGCGTTCGGCGTGAGCAGTCTGGTAGTTTTTGATGGATTGCGGGAGCTGGGTTTTGACGTAGGTGTGGATTCTCTCGAGAATACCAGGGTTGGCCGCGTTTGTATTCCATATCTCCGAGAGAATGGCGACGGTGTCGGGGAGAGAAGGAGTGGGGGCAGGGACGGAAGCGGGTGCGGGATTGGTTGATGACATTTAATAGTATGAATATATATAGTTTTATTATTGTTTGTGGTGAATGACAACGACATTACAACCACCCACCAAACAATTATGCGATGTCTTGAGAGCGAACCCAAGGGATTCAGAAAAAATATTCGAAAAGATTTTTGATTTATTACAAAAAGACTCGGATGGTCTCCTTTCATGGAGAGATATTTGTCATGGATATTGTGATGATTCCATGGCGACAACACCGTTAGATTTAATGACACAATATTTTTATAAAGATGGCCGTCTAATCATGAAAAACGAAAGGTATCATTATGATAAAAACGTACCGAGTATTTTATTACTACAACTATTATTATATATAATTCAACGAGTAAAAAATGACTTCAGCGATAATGTTGATTTTTTGAAAAAATTCCGTGATGCGGCAAACGCTAGTGATGGAAATGGTATATTAAGTGGTGGCATTCATGATGAGTTAGAATATATAAAATTTGTTACATCGGAAAATATATATGATTTAGAAAGTGCCGTGAACGCTATTAAAGACGAATTTAACGACCTGGGTATTGATTATGAGGGGAATTATACATTAGGGCAAGTTGTTGGAATATATTGTGAAAAATTATTAGAAATTAGAAAGACAGGTGAAAAACCGAAAAGTATAAAAGGGTTGCGTCCTGTTTCTCGCAGGTTTACAAATCCAGAATCTTATACTTGGCACAACACAGTTTTTCGTTACCCGACGATCGAGGAGGTTAGACATTATAACCAAACAAAGACGATTCAACCAGTCCCACAAGCCGACGGCGATAAGATTAGAGGTTATAGTTCTAAGTTTAAAGACCCAGTATTAGACGTTCTTAAGCAAGAGCTCGCCCGCATTAAAGCCAATACTACGGGTAGCAACCCATCAAAACTAACACCTCCACATCCGGTGTGTAAATATGGTTCGAATTGTAATAGAAAAAATTACCGACATATACTCGAATATCATCCTGAAAAGATTAAACCTTATAAAACGCCTTGGAAACCTGGTGGTGGGAGTGGTACATCCAAACGCACCCGCCGCCGTCTCTCCTCCAAACGCCGCACCCGCCATCATCGCACCCGCGCCCGCCGCCGTAATTGAATCATCATTATTTTCATGTCATGAAAAGGTGTAAAATAATGATATTTTATTTCCCGTCTTGAAGGCCGCGAAAGAGTTCAGGAAATTTTTTACATCTTTCACACTCGGATTGTGCGGTCTGGTAGTTTTTGATGGTTTAGATATTTGAGTGTTGTACATTAGTATGCGTGGATTCTTTTAGGATAGTTACCGCGTTTGTATTTCATATCTCTGAGAGATTGACGATGGCGTTGTTGAGAGAGTCGACGGAACACGATATTGAAATTATAATGTAATGGACTAATATGTAATAAAAATCTATAATAAGTATATAAAGATTGTTATAAATGTCCAAGAGAAGACCATCGGAAGAAGAAGATGACGAATCCTTCAAGAAACGAGATAATAAAG
>Ga0214921_10002562_pt1 | contig 29350 bp, 26 predicted proteins | sample LL1505_MetaG_FD_177992 | JGI IMG/M metagenome (GOLD analysis project Ga0214921, IMG submission 177992) | Freshwater microbial communities from Lake Lanier, Atlanta, Georgia, United States - LL-1505 | ecosystem: Environmental > Aquatic > Freshwater > Lake | place: USA: Georgia | collected...
TCAAAACTAGTTCTTCCTATAGAGCCGTCGTAGACTACGACGTTGATAGGACGGATGTGGAAGCGTGGTAACACGTTAAGCTTACCGTTACTAATAGCTCAATTGGCTTGATTTATGCACTGAAAAATTTTTTTATTGATACAAATGACAGGATTTTTTAACAACGATTATGAGGTTACCCAAGACTATTGATTACTTGATATAAAATTCTTCAACAATTTTTGGATACAAAACTAGTTGAATAAATTTTAGAAATTTTGATTTGGTTAATTACGTAACTGATATTATATTTTTTTTAAAAACGTTACTGAATAAACTTATAATATAGATTTTAATAATGCACCAGAAGCACGCAAAAGATCAGGTGGATTGCAGCGTGAAGTAAATATAAGGTAAAGTTTAAAAATAAAAGCGTTGAAGAGTGGAATAGAATTTCAAAAAAATATAATATTAAGGGTGATATACTTCCAGAGAATTGGAAAATAAATTTAGAAACAGTTTTAATTTCTGAAAGTAAAATTTATTATAAACTTAAATGAAAAATAATGTAGATAATTCGAAAATTTATGTTATTGGAAGTGGTTTTTCATCACTTATTACTGTTCTGTATTTAATATCCAAGAAAATTAAGCCAGTGATAATAGATGTTGCAACCAATTATTTAAAATCTAAATATAACCTTCCTCTATTCAAACCGTATTTTCACAAAAAAAAAATTGAAAATTATTCTTTTTTTGGGGGATTATCTAATATTTGGAAAGGAGTGGTTCACCAAGGATCTAAGAAAGAGCGCGATCAACTAAACTTACAAAACTCCGATCAACTTTTTAGAGAAATGTATAGTCTCTTACCAAATATTTTTTTTTTTACTAACAAAGAAATTAAACCTAACTTCTTTAAATTAAGAAAAATTAAAAATATTGATGAAATTATAAAAAAATTGAATCTAGAAGCTAGTAGCGTAACTGAACCAATAATTCTTTCAGGTAAATATAATTTTTGCGAACCATATAAAACCTCATTAATATTTAAAAGTTTAATAAATAAAAAAAAAATTGAATTAATAAAAGGTCAAGCTATTTCACTAAGACAAGAAAATAAAGTCACAATGTTAATTTATAAAAAAAACAAAAAAGTTTTTAAAAATAAATGTAAATATGTTTTTTGTGGAGCTGGAGCATTGTCAAGTTCATCCATAATTCAAAATACTTTGAAAATAAAAAAAAAAGTTGATTTTCAAAGTAATGACAAATATTTATTTATTTCAATTTTTAAAAATAAAAAAAATGTAAATAATTTATTTCCAATTTACCAAGGAAAAATATCTAGAAGTGGGAATACAAAAATTTATCTTCAATCCTACCTATTGTCTCAGTTATTAAACCAAAGTTTTATAGGATGGAAAAAAAATTTTATAAATTTTTTTTGTAAAATTTTACCGATGAAATATTTAGCAATATCCTATGTGAGCACAGTCTCTAAAAATAAAAAAGATAATGACTTTATAAAACTGACAAAAAATATAAATAAAGAACAAAATTTTTTTAAGGTACTACCTATCGGGTTTAAATTGCCAAAATTAGGAGGCAACCATTTTGGTTCATCTTTTCCTTCAAATGAAAAAGGGAATATTAAAAATATTAAAAATTTTTCAGTAATAGATTCTACAACATTATCTAAAATTCATAGCGTGCCTCCAACATTAACTTTATTGATGCATTCTTTGAGTATAGTAAAAAAGGTACTACAAGAGCTAAAACTTAATTAATAAATTTTTTAAAATTTTTTTTTAATCTTTAATGCATGTTAACGTTAATAGTCTGCCTAATGTTCCTTTAATATAAATAAAATTATTTATAAAAAAAATAATTTTTAAAAATAAAGTTAAATTGATATTTAATTTTATTTTATTTTTTCGTATTTTAACCATAAATTTATTCAGAGTATATTTATTACTAAAAATTTCGTTTATTTTTTTTTTTGAATGTACATAGTCGAAATCTAAAAATTTATTAATATTTGTGGTTATTATTTTTGACTCTTCCGAAAATATAAAATTTATGGGAGAATTTGATAATTTAATTATAGAGTTATAAGGGCCAAAAGGCTCTTCAGATGTGACCAATCCTAGTCTAATTATAGTTCCATTATTTTCTTTTACTATTTTTTCGCACTCATATTTTATTTTTGAATATAAAGATCCTTCAGGAAATTTTGCGTTTATACTTGAAATGTAGAAGAAATTAGCATTATTTTTTTTCGAAATATTTAAAAATTTTTCTAGATGTTCCTTAGATGCATTTAAATCATCTCTAATTATAGAAAAATAAATATTTATGTTATAATTATTTGAATTTTTAATAAAATCTTCAAACATATTCTTATTTGAATGTGTATATTTATTTACTTTATAGTTTTTATTTTTGAGTTTGGCGTATAAATATTTAGCAATCCTAGACTTGGCCCCAATTAAGTTATATGTGCGAACCATAATATATTACTAAATTATTAGTTATATAGTATATTTTTTTGAAATATTAAAATAATGTTTAATTCTCATTTATTTAGGAATGGAGTACTTTCATTATTTTTTTGTATTATTTTAAATTTTACATATTTTTATATTATAGAAGATAAATTTAATATCCTAAAATTATTTAAAAAATCTGTTGCTTATAATTATTTATCAATTGAACCATACTTGGTGCGATTAAAAAAAGTTGATTTTTTCGAGTATATGTGTGAGGGAATAAAATGCTTACCACTTTCAACAATAGATTATACGAGAGTAAAATTTATAAAAAAAATACAAAACAAATTAGAGCAAAATGAATTAATCTTTGTTCCTCTATCCTTAAGTGATTATATTTTTTTAGATTTAAGATTTTATCTAAACAATCCTATTTTTCTTGATACTAGGTCATTAGGCGTGGCTTATTATGCTGAAAAAGATTATTTTATTAAATATAGAAAACGTTTTTATTTAGCTTATGCATTTGAATATTGTGAGAATAGTTATAATCATAATGATCGAAAAAGAGAAAATTATATAAATGAGATATTAAAAATTCTTAATTTAGATAAAAAGCAAGTTTGTATAATTTCAAGCAAATTAGATAGTGAATTTAAAAAAAATAAAATAAAATATTTAATTGATATTAAAGAACCTAAAATCAGTTACTCTGAAAAAATATGTGAGGGAAAATATTGTTTATACAAAATCAAATAAAAATAAATTTTAGGCTTATTTTTTTATTATCATTTTTTTTTGAAATTATATTCTTTTTAAGAACTGGCTTGGTTTATTCATATCCTAATGACCAGATCTGGCATCATTATCATTTATATATTAAAGAGTTTTCGCAAAATTTAGATTTGATGTACTACGCAAAATCCGATGAAAGAAGTTTGTGGTTTTTTTTGATCAGAAAATTTTCTAAGTTATTTAGCCCACTTCAAATATATTATGCATTCATAATAATACAAACTTTTTTATTTTTTTTAATTTGTTTTTTAATTTTTAATCACTTTTTAAAAAGAAAAACTATATTAAATTATATTCTATTTGGCTTTATCATAAGTTCAAATTATATTGTATTTAGCGGAAGTTTATCTTCTTTTCATGACATCAACTTTACTTACAGGTCCACAGGTTATGTGCTTACATTATTTGCGATTTATTTGGTTTTTCAAAATAAACCATATTACTCAATTATTATAGCTACTCTAGGTTCTTTGATGCATTTACCTATCAGTGTTCCATTTTATATTTTGTTTAGTACATTTGTATTATTTAAAAAATATAACTATAAAATAATTATTTTTTTTTCTTTTTGTGTTATTTTAATTATTTTATTTAATTTATCACATGCTTTTTTTATTAAAGAAGATGAATATTTAGATTTAGCTAAAAAACTTATGTTTTTTAGACAGTCTTATTTATTTATTGAAAATTGGGAAATTGATTACATTTTGAGATATTTTTTATTTTACATATGTTTTTTTATTTCAATAATTTTTCTAAACTCTAAGTTAAAAAAATTTTTAATAGTTTTGTTTTTAATGCATTTATTTTATTTTATCTTTATATATTTGACGTATGAACTGCCTACTTTTTCTGTATTTAAACTTGGAAGAGAATTGCCTTTTATATTTATATTATTTTTGACTATTACAATTAATTTTAGTGACAATAACTATCTAAACAATTTTTTAATTTTTACTTCTTTATACTCATTAATTTTATTTAGTTCTTTAACAGTTTATTTATTTATATTTTTGATTTTATTATTTCTAAATAAAAATAAAATTAATTATACTTATTCAAAACTTTACTCAAAATAAACAGTGACCAGATTTTTTTTTGATTATTGATTATGTTATGCGACTTATTTTCTAGTATTTCATTCATTACTTTTAGATTTAAAAAATCAAGTTTTTTGTTTTCAATGATTTCACTTTTTATACTTGAAAAATTATTAGTAATTAAGTTTTTAAGTGGTAAAGCGAAACCATGTTTTTTTCTTTCAATAATTTTCTTTGGTAAATATTTTTTTGATAATTTTTTTAAAATTATTTTGTTATTTAGTAAATTTGTTTTTTTACTACTTTTCAATTGAGACGAAAAACTAATCATAGCATTTGTCAAAAATGGCGCTCTAAGCTCAAGCGAATTATACATTGAGCACCTGTCGCTTTTGAACAAAATATTGTCTGGTAGGTAAGAATTAAAAAAAATATGTTGTGTTCTATTTATATTATCATCAGTTTCGTAATCTAAAAAAAGATCATTTATATCCTCAAATACTTCTTTTTCATTAAAAGATGAATTATAGAGTGCAGTTAAATCGTCTTCTGAGAATGTGCTCATAAAATAGTTCGATTGAAACATTGGTTTTTTTCCTAATCCAAAACTTATTTGTTTTAATAAATAACCAATGTTCATATATTTTTCAGAGTTTTGAATATTATTGTTTATAATTTTTCTTATTATTTCAGAAAGTTTATTGGGAAATAAGGATATAATTTTAGATAGTTTTGAAATTCTAAAATTAGGGTATCCTCCAAACAATTCATCAGCACCATCGCCTGTTAAAGCTACCTTGACATATTGTTTTGCAAATTTACTAATTAAATAAGTTGATATTAAAGATGGATCTGAAAATGGCTCATCTAATTTACTTAAAACTTCATTCATTCCAATTTTCATATCACTTTCAGATAATTTAAATTGCTTGTTATTAAGCCCTTTTTCTTTTGTTAGAAAATTAATATATTCTGACTCATCATAACTTTTATTTTCAAAAGTCATTGAAAATGTTGGAATATCTTTCTTATATTCATTAGCAATTACCGATATTAGGGATGAGTCTATACCGCCCGACAATAAAACCCCTATTGGAACATCTGATATTAAACAATCATTGATTGATGTTCTTAATATATCGTCGATAGAGTTATTTTTATTAATATCATTTTTTAAACTCAATTTGTTTTTAAAACCAATCTTTTTGATGCAGTTATCTCTAAATTTATAAATATGTCCCGGGAGCACTTTTTTTATTTTTGAAAAAATTGTTTGTTCTCTTGGGAAATAATCCATCATTAAATACTTTTTTATATTTTCTATACTTATATCTAAATTTTTTTTTATTTTAAATATTGGTAAAATTTCTGATGAGAATATTAATTCATTGTTTTCATAGAAATAATAAATTGGTTTTTGTCCAGAAATATCTCTGCATAAATATGAAGCATTAGTCTTTTTTTCATAAAAATAAAATGAATACATACCATCAATAATCTCACACGTTCTTTCAACGCCAATATTGTTTAGAAGATAAAAAAGTAATTCAGTATCAGAGGTGAAATTTACTTTACAATTAAGAAATTCTTTTTGAATTTTTTTAAAATTATATATTTCTCCATTGTATGACAAGATATTTCCATTATTATTTTTAATGGGTTGCTGACCACCTTTTAAATCAATTATCTTTAATCTATTGTGAATAATAAAAATATTATCGTTATCGTAGACATTTTGTTCGTCTGGCCCTCTATAATTTAAATAAGATTTAAGTAATTTCTTTTCTAAAACTACGTTAGAATTAACAGCACCAAAATATCCACACATTATTTTAGTTATAGATCTATTTCAGTTTCAACAAATTTTTTTTCCTCTTTTTTTTTGGTATCTAAAATTTGTGCTAATATACCTATTAATAAAAAGTTCAAAGACATTAAAAAAAATGTTGATGCTAAAGTAGGTAATGGTGTGAGAATAAAAGATCTTCCCTCAAAATATTTAATGTAAAGCATCCACAAAAATAAAAAAAAAGAAATTAAAAAACAGATTAGCCCAAATTGCCCAAAAAAATAAAGTCTCTTTCCGTTATAATTTTTTGAAAATCCTAAGTATATTATATCTAAAGTAACTTTAAAAATTCTACTAAATCCATAATTTGATTTGCCGTGTTTACGCTTTCTATGATTTACATCTATTTCTTTTATTTTAAAACCATGGCTGTAAGCCTCAGCTGCCAACAGTCTATGAAAATCTCCCAAATTTGAGGAGATGTCATAAACATTTTTTTTTAAAATTTTTAATGCACAGCCATGGTCATTTGCTTTTGAATTTGTAAATTTTTTTACAATATAATTTGCAATATAGCTTGGTAATTTTTTTGAAAAAAAATTATCTTGACGATTTTTTCTTGCCCCTATTACCATATCATAGCCTTTTCTAAACTCTATGATCATTAAATTTATATCTTTAGGATCATTTTGTAGATCTGCATCTAAAAAAACTAAATTTTCATATCTTGAATAATTTATACCTGTTCTTATTGCTTCAGATTGCGATAGATTGATTCTATGTTTTAGTATCTTTGTTTCAAAATTATTAGTTAACTTTTTTAGTTGTTCGAAGCTTCGATCAGTAGAGCAATCGTCAACGTAAATTAGTTGAAAATTGTCAATTTTATTTTCTCTAATTACATTAGAAATTTCTTGATTTAATGTTAAGATGTTTTCTTCTTCATTATAGATAGGAATAATTATTGAATAATTCATATTAATTTCAAAAATAATTTTTTTTATTTATACTTTTTTTTAGATACAATATTAAAACAAATATTTATACTTATTAGACAAAACATGTAAAAACTATAATTATTGATAAATTATTTAAATACATAAATAAATAAAATAAAAAAATCTTGAGTTGTATATATCTTTTTTTTAGACAACAGACGAGAAACATCTATTGTAGGAAATCGTTTAAACACCGCACCTAATAAGAAAAGTATACTCTAATTTCAAAGCCTTTTGTAATTGATAGAAATAATTTATTAAAAAATTTTCTTTATATAAAAATTTGATGGTAATTGATAAAATGAAGGTTTTACTTTTTTGAATATATGAAGATTGATATTTTTAATGTAAGGCTTATATTTATAAAACATTTTATAAACTAAAATAAATCTTTATCGTATAAATTAATGAAAATATTTTAATATAATATAAACTTATATGAAAAAAGCTCTAATTACTGGAATAACAGGACAAGACGGGTCTTATCTCGCGGAATTTTTACTTGATAAAGGCTATGAAGTGCACGGTATTAAACGAAAAACTTCTTTAATAAATACATTTAGAATTGATCATTTATTTCAAGACCCTCATCAAAAAAATCTAAAATTTATTTTACATCATGGTGATTTAACAGATGCAACGTCTTTAATTAGAATTATTCAAGAAGTGAGACCTGATGAAATTTATAATTTGGCTGCCCAAAGTCATGTTGCAGTGTCTTTTGAACAACCCGAATATACTGCAAATTCAGACGCTATAGGAGTGCTTAGGATTTTAGAGGCCATTCGAATTTTAAAATTAGAAAAAAAAACTAAATATTATCAAGCCTCTACTTCTGAATTATATGGGGCTGCACGAGAAACCCCTCAAACTGAAAAAACACCATTTTATCCAAGAAGTCCTTACGCAGTTGCAAAGCTCTATGCCCACTGGATCACAATCAATTATAGAGAAGCTTATGGTATTTATGCTTGCAATGGTATTTTATTTAATCATGAATCTCCTGTTCGAGGAGAAACATTTGTTACTAGAAAAATAACCATGGGTTTAACAAGAATAAAATTGAAATTACAAAAAAATTTATACATTGGAAATTTAAATGCAATGCGTGACTGGGGCCATGCTAAGGATTATGTAAAAGCTCAATGGCTAATGTTACAGCAGAAAAATCCTGAAGATTTTGTAATTGCAACAGGCCAACAATACTCAGTTCGAGATTTTATTAATCTTGCTGCAGAAAACTTAGATATGAAAATTGAATGGAAAGGCAAGGGCGTTAATGAAGTAGGGTTGTTTAAAGGCAAAGATATTGTTAAAGTTGATCCTCGTTATTTTAGACCTGCAGAAGTTGATAGTTTATTAGGTAACTTTAGCAAAGCAAAAAAAAAATTAGGCTGGAGCCCTAAAATTAGTTTTGAACAATTAGTTAAAGAAATGATAAATGAAGATCTTAAATTAGCTACAATTAAAAAATCAAAAACACATAATAATTTTACTATAAAAGAATAATAAACTTGAAACAAGTGAAGATTTATATAGCCGGACATAATGGAATGGTTGGTTCTGCAATTTTAAGACTTCTAAAAAAAAATAAAGAAATTAAAATTATTGTAAAAGATCGTTATGAGTTAGATTTGACTAATCAAAAAAAAGTTCAAAACTTTTTTAAAAATGAAAAACCTGACCAAGTATATATGGCGGCGGCGAAAGTCGGTGGTGTTTATGCAAATACAATGTATCCAGCAGAATTTATTTATCAAAATACCATGATGTCAGCAAATATCATTAATTCTTCTTTTCTAAATAATGTAAAAAAAATATTATTCTTAGGGTCGAGCTGTATTTATCCAAAGGTCGCTCAGCAACCTTTGGTAGAGGAAGAATTATTAAATGGAAAATTAGAACCAACGAATGAATTTTATGCTATTTCGAAAATTTTAGGCATTAAAATTTGTCAAAGTTTTAATCGTCAATACGGAGAGAGTCACAACATTGATTACAGATGTATTATGCCAGCAAATTTATATGGACCAAATGATAATTATGATTTAAAAAATTGTCATGTAATACCAGCGTTAATTCGAAAGTTTCACGAAGCAAAAATAAAAAAAGAAAAACAGGTAATAATCTGGGGAACGGGAAAGCCTAAACGCGAATTTCTTCACGTTGATGATCTTGCTAAAGCATGTATTTATATAATGAATTTGGATAAAGATAAATACATTCATCTTTCAAAACCTAATTTTTTTTTAAATGTTGGGACCGGATCAGATTTAACTATTAAACAATTGACATTTAAAATAAAAAAAACTGTTGGGTTTGAAGGTGAAATTATTTTTGACAAAAAACAACCTGATGGCATAACTCGAAAACTTCTTAACGTAAGAAGAATTCAAAAAGCAGGGTGGAAACATAAAATTAAATTAGAAAATGGTTTAAAGAAAACATATAATGATTTTAAAAAAAAGGTAAAATTAAGTTTTTAACACTCTTACAAAATTTACAATGTCACAATTTAAATTCCCATTAGTAAAATCAACTTGGAATCTTAGTGAACGCAATACTTTTAAGAAAGTTATTAATTCAAATAATTATACCATGGGTAAAAAAACAAAATTATTTGAGAAAAATTTTGCAGATTATTTTAAAGCTAAATATTCAGTAATGGTAAACTCCGGTTCATCAGCCAATCTTATAATGATAGCAAGTCTTTTTTATATCAGTAAAAATAAACTTAAACGTGGCGATGAGGTTATTGTACCGGCAATTTCCTGGAGTACAACATTTTCTCCGTTATATCAGTACGGCCTTAAATTAGTTTTTGTAGATGTCGATATAAATACCTTAAATTTTGATTTGGATAAACTTAAAAAAGCTATTTCTAAAAAGACTCGTTTGATTTTAGCAGTAAACTTATTGGGAAATTCTAATGATTTCATACAAATTAAAAAATTAATTTATAATAAAAATATTTTTTTAGTAGAAGATAACTGTCAATCAATGGGCACTAAGTTTCAGCAAAAATATACAGGAACTTTTGGTATAATTGGAACATTTAGTTCATTTTTTTCCCATCACATTAATACTATGGAAGGTGGAATAGTATTAACTAATAATAAAGAAATTTATCACATACTTTTATCTTTAAGGGCGCATGGATGGATAAGAGATTTACCAAATGATAATTTTTTAAAAAAAAAAACTGGGGATTTATTTTCTGATGCTTTTTGTTTTGTCTTGCCCGGTTATAATTTGAGACCTCTTGAATTCTCAGCCGCTTTAGGAATAGAACAGCTGAAAAAGTTACCAAATATTTTAGTTCGTCGACAGAAAAATGCTATTTTATTTAAAAAATTAATGAGCAATCATAAAGATATTATTATTCAAAAAGAAATAGGCAAAAGTTCGTGGTTTGGTTTTAGTTTAATAATCCGTCCAGGATCAAAATTAACCAGAGCTGATTTATTAATAAGATTAAGAAAATTAGGTTTTGAAACCAGACCAATTTCTGCAGGTAATTTCGCAAGGAACTCAGTTTTAAAATATTTTAATTTTAGAATTGGTGGTAATCTTGAAAATGCAGATTATGTTGACAGAAATGGTTTAGTTATTGGAAATAACCATTCCGATCTATCAGATGCGATAAATAAACTTAAATATATTTAAAATATTTCTATTTGTTTAAAAAAATTTTACTTAATTTAGTATACTAAAGTTGCTTTTTGAATTTATTACTTTTTCTAATTAAGTTAATTTATTTTTAGTAAAGTAGTAAAAAAGATATATGACGTTTGAAGCATATATAAAAGGTAGCATATTTTAAATTTTTTATGGTTAAATAGCTGGTTGTCTTTTCAAAAAATTTCAATAACTAAGAAATATATTTTAAGCAATGCTTTCGTTGAGCATAAATATTTGATTAAAGTTTAATCGGCCTATAAATAGCTATGAAAAAAATTAGAGTTGCTCATATAACTTATTCAGATAATAAAGGTGGAGCGGCAATTGCTGTTCAAAGATTAAATCATTGCCTAAGAAATAATAAAGAAATTTTTTCTAAAATTTACTGTATTAATAAAAATCAACCATTCTCTGACACATTAATTTCAAATTTATTTTCAAAATTTTTTTTTCTATCTTGTCGGATTTTTGAAATTTGTATTAGAAAAACTATTTATTTCAATTCAAAAACAATTCATTCCTTTAATTTATTTTCTACTAATATTAATAAAAAAATGAGTGAATTTAATCCAGATATAATACACCTGCATTACATAGCTTCTAATACAATATCATTAAAAGATATTTTTTTATTTAAAAGGCCCGTAATTTGGACTTTCCATGATATGTGGCCCTTTTTAGACACTGCTCATTTAGATTATAAAAAAATTAAAAAAAAAAAAAATATTTTTGAAAAATTTATTGATAATAAAGTTCGAGCATTAAAAAAAAAATATTTTAATAGAAAATTTACAATTATAGCCCCAAGTAATTGGCTGAAAAAAGAAGTCTTTAAATCAGAACTTTTTAAAAATCAGAGTGTATATGTTGTTCCAAATACAATTGACACAGAGACATGGACGAACACAGGCAAAAAAAATTTTAAAAAAAAGGATTCGTATAATGAGATTTTTACATTGGGGTATTGTGTCAATGGAATTCACCAAATTCATAAAGGATATGATCTTTTTCAAAAAATAATAAAAAATTTAGACAAGATTTTGAAACATAGAATTAGGTTGATTTGTTTTGGCGACAATAATTTTAGAAAACAAAGATTTGATACTAATAATATTGATATTATTATATATCCAAAATTATCAAACGAGGATGAACTTATAAAAATCTATTCTTCTTTAGATTTGTTAATGGTGACATCACGAGTGGAGTCCTTTTGCCAGGTCGCCTTAGAAGCAATGGCATGTTCTACTTCAGTTATAGCTTTTAAGGTAGGAGGTTTAATTGACCTAATTGAGCACAAGAAAACTGGTTTTTTAATAGAAAATTTTAATGTAAGAAAATACGCAAATACAATAAATTTTTATATAAAAAATTTTAGAAGTAATAAAATAAAAAAAAACTCACGAATTTTTGTTGAAAAAAAGTTTGATTTTAAAGTAGTAAAAAAAAGTTATATAAAAATATATAAAAATATCTATCAAAAATGAAAAAAATATTAGTCACAGGTTCAGCGGGATTTATAGGTATGCACTTGTCATTAAGTCTTCTCAAAGATTATCAGGTAATCGGTATTGATAATATTAATAATTATTACGATACAAAGTTAAAATTAGATAGGATTAAAATTTTAAAAAAAAATAAAAATTTTTTTTTTTATAAATGCGACTTGAAAGATTATAAAAAAATTTATGAAATTTTCAAAAAAAAAAAACCAGATATTGTTATTAACTTAGCAGCGCAGGCTGGTGTTAGGTATTCTTTAGAATTCCCAAGAAAATACTTAACTGCTAATATAGAAGGATTTTTTAATATTCTTGAGTGCTGCAAAATTTTTAAAATAAAAAAACTACTCTACGCAAGCAGCTCAAGCGTATATGGTGAAAATATTATAGGTCCTTTTGCTGAAAATCAAAATACTGACAAGCCATTAAGTATTTATGCCTTTACCAAAAAAAGCAATGAATTAATGGCTAATGTGTATAATCATTTATATAATCAAAAATGTATAGGTATGAGATTTTTTACAGTTTATGGTCCATGGGGAAGACCCGACATGGCCCTCTTTTCATTTGTAAAATCTATACTTAAAAAAAAGCAAATCAGGCTTTACAATTTTGGAAATATGATAAGAGATTTTACGTATATTGATGACGTTGTGAAATATATAGAAAAAATTATCAAATTAAATGTAAAATATTACAATAATGATATTGTAAATATTGGAAATAATAATCCAGTTCAGCTAATAGATTTTGTTAAAGTCATTGAAAGTAATTTAAATATAAAAGCTAAAATTAAATTTGTTCCAAAACCTAAATCAGACGTATATTTAACTCACGCAAATACTAGGATTCTTAAGAAATTTACCAAGTCTAAGTTTTCTACAAATATTAATATCGGAATAAAAAATTTTATTAATTGGTACAAATTGTATTATAATTTCAAATAGATGATAAAGAATATTTTTTTAATATTATCACTAAAAGAAAGAGTGATTTTTTTTTATATTTTAATATTAAATTTATTAGCAACTTTTATTGAGCTTTTAGGAGTTGGCTTAATTTTCCCTGTTATACTTTCTTTAATCAACTCATACGAAGAATTAAATAAAATTCAATATTTTAGATACTTTATTGAATTTTTTAATATTAGAAATCGTCAAGAGCTTATTTATTTTATTATTTTTTTTGTTATTTTTTTTTTTATTATAAAGACAATATTTCTTTTTTTTAAATCATATTTTGATGGTAAATTTATATTTAATTTAAAAGCCTCAATTTCAGAAAAATTGTTTTCCAAGTATTTACTACAGCCCTACAAAAATTTTATAGAAAATAGTTCATCACATTATATCCAAAATACCATTAACGTTACAAACCAATTTATTGAGACAACTGTAATGCCATTAATAATTTTAATACCTGAAATTTTAATTATTTTTTCACTTTTTATCTGTTTGTTAATAATTACTCCAGAAGCATCACTTTTCACAATATTTATTATTGCAGTTCCATCTATAATTTTTTTTCAGTTGTGTAAAATAAAAATAAAAAATTGGGGATTGCAATCTCAACTGCATGAAAAAAAAATGATGTTAGAATTAACTCAAGGCCTCGGATCTGCAAAAGATATAAAACTTTATGGAAAAGAAAATTATTTTATTAACCGATACAAAATAGAAGCTTTTCAGAGCGCAAATTTTATAAGAAAGGCTCATGTGTTGAGACAACTCTCAAGATACTTTTTGGAATTGGTTGCAGTAATTGGTCTTTTGGCATTTCTGAGTTTAATCATAAACAAAAAAAATATAATTGATATAATTCCAATCTTGGGAATTTTTTTTGCTTCTACTATTAGAATGCTTCCTTCGGCAAATAGAATTTTGCTTGCTTTGCAAGTGCTAAAATATGGAAATACGTATATAAAAATTTTAAAGAAAGAATTTTACAATCTTCATAATATCCTATCATCATATAAATTATCAAATAATGACAATTCTTATTTTCCTTTTGAAAAAAATATTGAATTTAAAAATATAAGTTTTGGCTACTCTAAAAATAAATTAGTTTTAAAAAATATTAATTTAAAAATAAAAAAAAATTCAATAATAGGGTTAATTGGCAAAACAGGATCTGGTAAATCAACCTTTATTAACTTGCTGGTCGGCTTAATTAAGCCCAATAAAGGTAATATTTTAGTCGATGGTAAAAAAATTTTTAATTTTTATAAATGGATGAAAAGTATTAGTTACGTTTCCCAGTCCATTGTTTTATTAGACGATACCATTGCAAATAATATTACCTTTGGAGAGCGACCCAATAATATTAATCAAGCTAAAATTCGCTGGTCTTGCGAACAATCAAATCTAAAAAAATTTATTAGCTCATTACCAATGGGATTAAAAACTAGAGTAGGTGAAAAAGGAGCGGCATTGTCTGGTGGTCAAATTCAGAGATTAGGAATTGCAAGAGCCCTTTACAAAAAAGCTGAAATTTTAATATTAGACGAGTCCACAAGTTCATTGGATTTTTTAACAGAAAAAAGTATAATAAGATCATTAAATAAACTTTCAAAAAATAAAACAGTAATAATAATTTCTCATAGGCCTTCTATTTTGGAGCTATGCGATAAAATTTTAGAGATAAAAAATTTATCTATTAGAGAAGTTAAAATTTAAAATAAATGAGCCAAATAGGTCTTTTGATATGTAGTAGAAATAACTATGATTTGATTGAGTCATGGAGAAATAATTATGATTATGCTGATCAGGTTATTTTAAATATTGATGATGGATCCTCGTTAGTTAATCTAAGATTAGGACAAAAAATATGTAAAAAAAATAAAATTTTTTTTATTAAGTCAAAAAAAAAAGGACTACAAAATAATATATATGAAGCATGTCAATTTTTTGAAAAAAAAAAAATTAAGTGGATTTTATATCAACATCACGACTCTTATCCATTAACTAAAAATATTTTTTCAAAATTAGGTCACTATATTTCAAATGGAAAAATAAAAAAATTTGGAGTTATTGGTTTTAATGTTCTTGATAGCATAAATGGAGATTTACAATATTGGAATAATAATAAAACACCTCTTAGAACCACGGCAAGATCTGTTCTTGAACTTGGCGATGGGTGGTACAGAAAAAGAATAGGGTCAAGAATTCATTACAAAAAAACTACTAAAGCATTTGCAGTAGAATCTGTTATGTGGAGCACTGCTCTTATCAATACAGAAATGTTTAAAAAAAAAATTAAAATCGATAATAATTTTAATTTTTTTCATGCTTGGGATGACATAGCTTTTCAATTTTTGAACCAAAATATATATAATATTGTATTGCCTAACATTCATTTTGCACATGATCAAAAACTAAAAATTGATCACAAAATTCCCTATAGCTCTGCAAATGCAAGTAATAAAAAAAGAAAATATTACTACGGTCATTTCAATCACCTTAAAATCTGGAATAATAAATGGGGATTTGAGTATGATTTAACTAAAAACATATCTTTTCACTATAAAAAATTTCCAATTTTATACAGATTTTTGAGATATTTAGGAATAAACAGGTGGAGCTTTCTAGAAACAAGAGCAAGAGTAACTTTTAAAAAAAATTTAAATAAATATAAGAAAACTCTATTATTTGATTTTTTTAATCATGATCCTAAAAATAGTTATTTGAAGGAGTTTAATTTATAGAAAAATATTTTAAACATATAAGCTTTTTAGAAAATGCATTACATAAACTATCTAATAATTTATTGGTTAGGGAATCTTTCAATGAGCGGGTTACATTTCTTAAGCCAAGGTCTTAAAAAGAATATTGGTTACAAATTTAAAAATCTCCACAAGATAAAATAAAAAAAATAGATGATATAATTTGTTCACTAATACATGGTATAAATAATTTAGTATTTATTTTGGTGACCATTGATTTAATCAGCTTTATTTTCGGAATCAGTAAAATAAATTAAAATTTAAATAATAATAGAAAAAACAATTACATTTGATAGGGTGCTTACTATAAACAATTTTCTAAAAAATTTTTGTAATAGAAAATAAAACTTAATTTGAAAAAAGATGCAAACTAAAAATAAAAAGACGTCCCTTATTGCAGAAATAGGATGGAATCATATGGGTGACATGGATTTAGCAAAGACTATGATAGCTGAGGCTGCTAAATCAGGAGCGGATTACTGCAAATTTCAAACCTGGTCAGAAAAAAATTTAAAATCTGGGCCATGGGATACGGATGGTAGAAGAGATATTTATAAGAAAGCTGAACTAAAGGAAAGAGACTATATTTTTTTGATAAAAAATTGCAAAGAAAATAATGTAAAATTTCTCACCTCAATATTTAATATTGAAGATATAAAGTTAATTAAAAATTTTAATGCAAATGAAGTAAAAATACCAAGCCATGAGATTTACAATATTGAATTAATAGAAAAGTCTTTAGAAAATTTTGATAGAGTTTTTATTTCAACCGGAGCTAGTAAATGGGACGAAATTAATAAAATTTTAAAGTTAAATAATACCAAAAAAATAGTTTTTATGCATTGCGTTTCCGCATATCCTTGCAAACCTGAAAATATAAATCTGCCCAGGCTTCAAAAATTTATAAATTTAGGATTTGATGTTGGTTATAGTGGTCACATGAATGGAATTAATGATGCCATAGCCGCTATATGTATGGGGTCTGCTTATGTTGAAAAACATTTTACAGTTGATAATTCATTGCCAGGTAGAGACAATCTTAACGCTATAACTCCAAATTTATTTGCAAAACTTTCAGAATTTAGGAATAATTTCTTTGATATGATAATCGACAGAGGTTTAGATTTTCAAGATTGTGAAAAGGATATTTATGTAAACTATCGGGGAAGATGGATTAAATAGTTGAAAATTTATTTACTTGGAAGTATTTTTTGTTAATTCTTTTTTATAATTTTCCCTAAAGCTAATATAATTTTTCCAAAATCATTTATATATTCTTCCTGACCTTCAATTATTCCTTCGTCCCGTCCAGGATCAAAAGCGTGATTTAATATAATCTCATCAAACCAATTTGAAAAAAAATCCGTATTAAAATAATATGTATGAGGAATATCAATTTTATTATTTTGTGCCCCATTTTCAGGGTGTCTCATATTGGGTACTTCAAAAAAAAGGAAAGAATCAGACTTTAAAATTCGACTAATTTCCAATTTAAACTTATTGATATCAGAAACGTGTTCAAGTTGATGACTTGAATACACAAGATCAACTGATTGATCTTTAATTTGTTTAATATTTTTTACATATTGAAATCTACTTTTATAAAAATTATGTGTATCTGGGAGTGCTAAGTCAACATTTGTAATGTTAAAACCATCTAGCCAAAAAAGATGAGAAATACCACCTCCTAAACCAGATCCTATATTTGCGATACTTTTACAACCAGATTTAAAAAAGTCAGGTATATTTTTTTTAATAAGATTGTAATGAATAAAGTCCCTAATATTTCAAATTGAAGATTTCTCACGAGAGTCCCAATAACTATTTTTATAATAGTCAGACAACTCTTCATCAGTAGGCATGGGGTCACAGTAAAAATAACCATCATCAGTTTTTTTTAATTGACGTCCTTTAAATAAATTTTTGCTTTTTTTGTCAAAATTCAAGTTGTTATATTTAACTAATTTTAGATTAAAAATTCTAATTAAATTAAAATTTAGCCCAGCAAGGAATAGAGCTTTAACACCATGTTTTTTAAAAATTTTAATAATTTTATTTCTAATCATATTAATTTTGTTATTATTATCTTTTTAGAGCAAATTTGAATATATTAATCTTACTTAAAAAATATTATATAAAATTTAAATAATAAAAGAAAATGAAAAATCTAAAAAAAATATCAGTTATAATAAGATGTCGTAACGAAGATAGATGGATAGGTCATTGCATACAATCAGTTCTTGATCTTTTAAACAAGCCAGAGATTATTATTATAGATAATAAATCTACAGACGAAACACTTCAAATTGTAAAATCTTTTAAAGAAGACCCTAATTTAAAAGATAAAAAAAATAGAAAATATACAAAAATTAATATTTTATCCATTGCCGACTACTCGCCAGGCAGGTCAATTAATTTTGGTGTAAAAAATGCTTCTAACCCAATAATTCTGGTAATTTCAGCACACTGTGTTCTTAAAAAAATAGATATTAATAAACATATTAAAGATTTAAAAAAATATAAATGTATTTTTGGAAATCAAATACCAGTTTGGAAAGGAAAAAAAATAACGAAAAGATATATTTGGAGTCATTTTGGAGATAAAGAAAAAGAAAACATGTATTCTGATCAAGAAGGAAGATATTTTATGCATAATGCCGTTGCTATTTATAATAAAGAATTTTTAATAAAAAATAAATTTGATGAATTTTTAACAACAAAAGAAGATCGATATTGGGCTAATACATTAGTAAAAAAATATAAATATTTATACGACCCAGAATTAGAGGTCGAACATCATTATACCGAAGCTGGAAATACCTGGAAAGGTATTGGTTAAAAGTTTAATAAATGAAAATCAAAGAGATTGAGTGTCATAATTTTTCATCTAGTTTTGCAAGTAAAAAATCTTTTGGTACAACCCATGGATTGAAAAATATTTCCTTAATCGTAGTAAAAACTGAATGTGGTTTAAAAGGAATTGGAGAAGCTTATGCTGGAATTTATGTTCCAGAATTAATTTCACCAATTATAAATGAAATTAAGCAGCTTTTAATAGGTAAAAATCCTGAAAAAATAATTAATAAAAAAATTCATATACCATTTGTAAGTAGGCATGGAATTTTTAAAAGCATTTACAGTGGCGTAGATATTGCTTTATGGGATTTAATTGGAAGAAAATATCAAAAGCCAATACACGAACTTTTAAGTGTAAAAAAAAATAATTACAAAATCTATTCGAGCGGCGGATTAGTAAATTCAAGTATTAAAGAACTTAGTAATGAGATTTTTTTAGCAAAAAAAATGGAGCATAGTGGTTTTAAAATGAGAATAGGTAAAAAAAAATGGTCTATAGATGTCCAAAGAATTAACTTTGCTACAAAACTAGCTAAAAAATTTAATATTAAATTAATGGCAGACTCTATAATGGGTACAATAAATCCTTCATGGAGTATTAAAAAAGATTTTTTTAAAATTAAAAAAATTGCGAAAAAAATTTTTTGGCTTGAGGAACCTTTTCACCCGGATTGTTATGAAGATTATAAAATACTTGTTAAAAAAAAAATAGTTAAAGTTGCTACAGGCGAAGCATTGGTAGGAGAGCTTGAATATAAATCATATTTGTACAATGGATTATGTAACATTATACAAATAGATGTTACTAGTTGCGGCGGTATTTCGGAGGCAATTAAGATATTAAATGTTGCAAAAAAAAATAATATAAAAATTGCGATGCATGTTTGGGGAAGCAAAATTGCCAGTGCAGCAAATTCGCATTTTGCATATGCCTTTCCAGAGGTTGAATGGTTAGAGTATCCAATACATCAACCTGGTATAAATAAGTTTATATCTAGTTCGTTTGTAAATTATCTCCATTTCAAACATCAAAAAAACACAAGATCTCCCGGTCTTGGAGTAAATTTTAATATTTCGAAATTAAGATCAGTTTTTAAATATATTCATGGATCAAGCTACAAAATATAGTAATAATAAAATTATTATTTGCACAGATTTTGATAAAGATTTAAAACTTTATCGAATTCCGCATGAATTAAAATCTAAATTAAAAAAGTATAAAAATATTAAGATTATCAATTTTGATTATAGCAATCCTGAATGTAAAAAAGCTGAAATTTATTGGGGAAATTTAATCGATGATAAAAGAGTTAAATTTTTAAGTAATCTTAAATGGATTCATTTAGGATGCGTCGGTTGTGATAAAATAAAAAATCTTAAAGTTCTCGAAACGATAAAATTAACAAACAGCGCTGGAATTATGTCTAGTTCTGTTGCAGAAAGTATTTTTACATTTGTATTTGTTTTTTTAAGAAGGTTCGATCGCTGCATACATTTAAAAAATAAAAAATTACTTAATAGGAAAAATTTTGATGTATATTTTGAAGAAGTAAGAAATATTAAAGATTGTAAATTTTTAATTTTCGGTGGAGGAAATATAAGTAAAATATTTATTTCAAAACTTAGGTATTTTTCTAAAAATATTGATCTAGTGAGTTCGGTTTTCTTTCATAATAAATTTGTTAAAAATTACGGTTTTAAAAATTTTAAAAGAAAAAAATTAAATTACGATTTTGTGATAAGTATTTTGCCGGAAAAGATAAAATATAATAATTATTTTGATATTAAGTTTTTTAGGAAAATGAATAAAAATTCTTTTTTTATTAACGTAGGCAGGGGATCAGTAGTTAATGAAAAAGATTTAATTAAATGTTTGTCTAATAATGTAATCGCTGGAGCAGGACTTGATGTTTTTAAAAACGAACCTATTAATCATTTAAATCCACTATATAAACTCGATAATTGTTTAATTACACCACATATTGCCGGACTTTTTAACAATTATTGGAAATCTCAATCAGATCTATTTTTTTTTAATTTAAAGATGTTTTTCTTAAACAAGAAGCTTAAAAATATTGTTAAAATTGAAAATCTTTATGGGTAAATATAAAATTTTAGCAGTTATACCAGCTCGAAAAGGGTCTAAAAGAGTAATAAATAAAAATTTGCAATTAATAAATAAAAAGCCATTAGTTTATTATGCAATCTCTGAATCGTTAAAATCAAAAAAAATAACGGACGTTGTTTTAACGACTGATTCAAATGAAATATTAAGATACGGAAAAAAATTTAAAAAATTAAATACCCCATTTTTAAGACCTTCAAAGTTAGCCAAGGAAAATACAGAAACATATCCCGTTCTAAAACATGCGGTTTTGTTCATGGAAAAAATGAAAAATGTTAAATATGACTTTACTGTTCTGTTGCAACCAACATGTCCGATTAGAAAATGCTCCGACATTGATAAGTCAATTAATTTAATAATAAAAAAAAAAGCAGATTCAGTAATCAGTGTTTCAGATGTTGGGTCATATCATCCAGCCAGAATGAAAAAAATTAATAGTAAAGGACGACTCATTAATATCTTTAACAATAGAAAAACTGAGAATATGAAACCAATTCAAAAATTAGAAAAAATATACATTAGAAATGGAGCAATATATGTTTCCAAAAGAAATGTTATCTCAAAATACAAATCAATTGTAGGCAAAAAAACTTTTCCTTATTTGATGTCTTCAGATAGGTCAATTAATATAGATACATTGGATGATTTGTATTTAGCAAGATTTAAAATGCAAAATGAGAAATGATATAGCAATAATAATTGGTAGAAAAATCGTTGATAATATTAACAGAGAAATTGTTCTTTATAATTTATTAAATTTAAATAATTTAAGTGCATGTTTTTTAATTCCTGGAAATAAAATTAGTCATGCATCCTTAAGTATTGAAGATATTAAAAATTTTCACAAAACAAATTACAAGCACTTTAATTCAATTGATGATTTTAAAAGAATATCAAATGATTTTGATTTCTTTTTGATTGCTTCTTGGAGAGACTACTTTCCACTAGTTTCGTATTTAAAGTCACAAAATAAAAAGATTTTGGTATATAGCGATGCTGGCGGAATAGATTTTTGGGACATGGGTGCAAATTTACTTATGTTAAAGTCTATGGCAAATTTACTAGTTTATCAAAATGGAGGAAGAAATTTAATCAAAAATTTTTATAAAAAGTATTGCAAAAAAAAAATAATTACAGGAAGTATAAGATATGAATATTGCAATAATAATTATAAAAAAATTTTAAATATTAAAAAAAAAAAATTAATTGTTTTTTTTCCAAAATGCTTTAGCAATATTCGATCTAAGATAAAAGATTGGTTCCCCTTTAAAAGTAAAATGTGGTACGATAGCTATTTAATTAACCTAAAAAACCATTATAAAAAAATTTCAAATGAAATACAAAAAAATAATAATTACTATTTTTGCGTAAAATTGCATTATGGTTATCACGATTTAAAATTCTCAAAGAAAAATGATTTATCCGACAGAAAATTTTGGAACGATATAGGCGTTAAAATATTTACAGGAGATGAAAGAGAACTTTTTAAAAAAATGGATGTTGGAGTGGGTGTTGAAAGTCATTCGTCAATAGATGTTAATTATCACAATAAACCCTTCATTTATGTCAAGCCATTCAACGGATCAAAACCTAAACAAAGAGGATTTGATCTTGGTAATTTATTTAATTTTAAAAAAATTAAAATTCCTAGTTTTCAAGGCTTAGGCAAATGTACAATAAATGTTAAAGATTGTTGGTTGCCATACTGGTATGGGGCGATGACCGATATTAGCAATTTAAATAGTTGTATTGAAAAAATTTTGGAACAAAAAAAAGATTTAAATTATTTAAAACAAGTGCAAGAATTTTATTGGGGTCATTCAAATCAAAACAAAACGAGCGCGAGAATTCTAGAGATAGTCAAAAGCTATATATAACAAATGTTATTCTCAATCATTACTGTAGTAAAAAATAGAGTTGATAAAATTGAATCAACAATAAGAAGTGTGAAAGAGCAAACGTATAAAGATTATGAACATATAATAGTAGATGGAAATTCAACAGATGGAACTTATGAGGCAATAATAAAAAATAAAAGCAATAAAATATCAGTTTATAAAAGATCTGACATAAACCTTTATGATGCTTTAAATTTTGGGACTATAAAAGCAAAAGGGAAGTACATTATATTGCTTCACTGTGGAGATTTATTTTTTAATAATGAAGTACTTTTGAATTATTCGAGATTTGCTAAAAAAAATTTTAATTTATTCTTTGCAGGAGTATTATACGTAAATAAAAAAAGTATTTTTATTAGAAGTTGGCTAACAAAAGAAGATAAAATTTTTTTAAAACATTCTTACAAAATACCTCATATTTCAATAGCTGTTAAAAGAAAAATACTATTAAAAAATAATTATAATGTTAAATATAATATTTCTTCCGATACAGATTTAATTTTAAAGCTACTAAAAAAATCTAAAGCAATTAATACTTTCTTTATAAGCCATTTGATGGAAACTGGTGGAATTAGTGCTCAATATGTAAATTTATATAAAAAAATATCTCAAGATTTAATAATATATTTTAAGAATTATAAATTTTATTTTTTAAATATGTATTTTTCTAAAATTTTTTACAAATTACGTCAAATTATAGATATAAAAAATTTACATTTTAGTAAATTAATATTCGATTCATTTAAATATAGCAAAACTATCATGTTCAATAATAATTTTAAAGAAGGAAATAAACAGCGACTAAAAATAATAGATGTAAATTATTTTCTAAAAAAGAAAATAGATAGAATAATTTATTTATCAATAAATCTTTCTTTTTTACATTATAATAGTTTGTTTGCTAAATTTATAAATGCTAATTGTTTTAAATATTGGATAGATGGGTATGGTTATAAAATATTACCCTCTAAAAAAAGATTTGTTAAAACACCAGGTAGAAATATCGTCAAAAATTTATTAAATAAAATTGATAATTATAATTATAATAAAATTAGTTTTATAGGCGATTTAAAATTAGAGGAAAAAAATTTTTTTGTCAAATTTTTTAGCAATAAGAAAATTAATATTAAATTATCTTTTTATAATCCTGGATATGGAAAAATCTTTGAAGTTGCGAAAAAAATGAAACCTTCAAAAAGTAATGAAGTTACAATAATTTGCTTACCTACTCCAATGCAGGAAGTATGCGCGATGTTTATTGCTAATAAATCAAAAAAATTTAAAATTATATGTGCAGGTGGAGCGATTCATATGATTACTGGCTATGAACGAGCAATAAGTGATAAATATGATTTACCATTATTGGAAACATTGTACAGATTAAGAAGTGACACAAGAAGAAGACTAGCTAGGTTTCTAGCGTCCTTTTTTTTAACTATAATAGGCATTAATGAAATTAAAAAAAATTACGAAATAAGTTAAATTTTTTTTTAATAATGAAATTAAAAAATAGTATAGCCGTTATAACTATAAATAAAGATTGTAGTAAAGATTTAGTAAAAACTATACGCAGTGTAGATAATCAATATTTACGACCTAATATGCACCTGATTGTTGCAAAAAAAATAGATAACACATTAGTCAAAAAATTTAAAAAAAAATATAGAAAATTTATTATTGGAAAAGATAACTCTTTATTTAATGCAATGAATATTGGGTTAAAAAATACTTGGAAATATAATATAATTTTTTTAAATAGCGGGGACATTTTTTTAGACAATAAATCTATTTTTAATATAAAAAAAAAAATAAAAATTAATAAAAGTTGCTTAGTATTTAAAACTATTTTGCAATTTAGGAATATTTGTTATTATCCTAAAAAAACTTTTTTTTATAAAGATGATTATCTAGCGCACCCCAGTTTTATAAGACCACCTGTATCATTAAATTCAAATAAAATATATTTTAACGAAAATAAAAAAATATCTGCTGATAGCGAGTGGATTAAAAAAAATATTAAGCTATTTAATTTTAAAAAAATTGACATACCCATCACAAAGCATTTTTTAGGGGGGCAATCTTCAAATCCTACGCTTTCTACATTGATTATGAGATTAAAAGAATCCTTTATTAGCTTTATTAAAGAATTAATTAAATTTTTTTTGAAAATTTTTTTAGGTCAAAAAGAATTTTATAATGTTATTTTTTTTTTTAAATTTATTAAGAAATGAAAAAAAAAATATTTATTTGGTGTAGTTCAATCTCTGAGGAAAGTGGAGAAGGAAGATTAGCTAGACTCTTTTTAAAAAAATTAAAATCTTTTACTGTAGCAAGATATAAATTTGTTTTTTTAAATAAAAAAAAAGAAAATCATGGTATATATCATAAATACTTACAACCTTTTCTTGGTGTAGTTTTGCTTTGGAAGTATTATATTCTAGGAAAAAGAATTTGTTATATCAATTATCTTCCACTCTGGAATTTTTTTTTATTTTTATTTTTGCCACCTTCTACGATATTAGGTCCAATTACAGGTTCTTTCGCTAGTAAAAAAATAAATACAAGTTTTGCAAGAAAAATATTAATGCCTATTTTTTTTCAAGTTTCTTATAATATTATCAAAATTCGTTTTAATTTATTATTGCAGGCTCTAGACAATTTTAAAAGAATAGACAAAAAAAAAATTTTTATTTCAAATTTTCAACTGTTGTATTTGTATAGAAAAATATCAAATATAGTTAAGATCAAAGATATTGATTTAATTATTTACTTAAGAACTCATAAAAATAAAAATTATACATTTCAAAAAAAAATTTTGTTATATCTTTTAGAAGATTTGAAAAATCTTAAAATCTTAGTTTTTGGAAGTGTTTTTAGAGTTGTTAATAATAAAAATTTTAAAAATTATAAAAAAATGCCATTAAAAAAAATTTTTAAATATATTAGAAGATCAAAATTCTCATTAATAGGAGAAGATAATATTTATTCTTTTTTTTCTTTAGACTCAATTTTATCAGGTAATTATATATTTTATAGCAATAAGCTAAAAGAAGATAAAAAACTTCTTAATAAATCACCCTTTATAAAATTAAGTTTTAATTACGCAAAAAAAGTTTCAAATGAAATTAAATTTATAATTAAAAAATACGTTAAAATAAAAGATAATGAAACAATAATAAATTATAATTATTTAAAAAAAATAAATAGTTCATCTAATTTGTATTTTTCTAGACTTAAACTGTAATTTAATTTTTTAATTTTAAAATATAGTAATTGAAAAAAAATTTTTCTTTTTGTAAATCTTTTTCATAGTAATAACAATCTTTTATCATCCAGCATAAATTATCTTTTTTTAAATCTGGTTTGTTTCCATATTCTTTTCTTACCGTATAATTAACTTCTGGCGGCAGTATATACTCTATATCAAAAATATTTTTAATTTGTAAATTATTTGTAATATTTAAAATAAAAAAAATAATTATTACAAAGCTTTTTTTATAATCTTCGTTTGAATATTTTATTATTTGTGAGTTAAATGTAAAAATGGTCAAAGGTAATAATAAAGCGAAATAACCATAAGCTAATCTTGGGTCCGCAACATTTATCAACCATAACGTAAAACAAAAAATTAAATATATCAGCGGAAATTTATCTAAAATTATATAAAAATAATTACTATTTAATTTTATTTTTTTATAAAAAAAAAAATATAAAGCAATCAAGCATACTAAATTAAATGCAAAAATATTTTTTATTTCTGTTTTTATTATCTTTTTAGAAAAATCAGCTCCGAATATATCTAAATTTTGGTAATAGCCTTGAAGCTTTTGGAATTGTGTAATTGTTAATAAATAAACTATAACTAATAATAATCTTATAATTGTTTTTTTACTTTTGATTATTTTCGATAGATTATTAATATTGGTAATTTTTTTTACTAATCGTATTATAAAAAAAACAACTAAAATAAATATAAATAATTTGATATTTAATAGATCTTGAAAGTAATTTTTACTAACAAATATTTTTTCTCTCCATTCGAGTAATTGTTGTTGCAGCATATTAATATACTCAGCGTTGTACCATTGTGTTTTTATGCAAGTAAATTTTAAAATTGGATTTAGGCAACTTGAGATTATAATATTTTTTACATACCATAAGACTAAAAAAATAATTGGAAGAATTAAAATTCTATTTTCTATGGTAATTTTTTTTTTTAAAATAAAAAAACCAAACAAATAGAAAATTATTATCAATAATCCTGATGGTTTTAAAGTAACAACCAAACTTGCTAAAGCAAATAAATTAAATAGGTCATTATTAGCTATAACTTCTTTAGAATCTATTTTTAAATAATTCTGTATAAAAGAAATTATGCTAATAAATAAAAAAATTCCATATGCTGTATCAGCTAGTCCATATGTTGGTACTTGATACCGACTCCATAAAGGAAAACTAATTATAGTTGCAAATGCAAATATTTTTAAAACGGTAAACTTTGAATTTATTAAATTAAATAAATATATAAAAAAAATAGCATAAATACTTACTTGTAATGTAATGAGCATAATAGGTGATGTCCCTATCCACAGTGGTGCGCTCCAATAACTATAGATAGAAGTGATAGAAAACCTATGATTTAAATTATTCAATCCAAATGCAATTTTTTCACTAGAAATCCAACTTTGAAATGGAAAGTGATATAGTCCTGCGTCATAACCAGGATGCATTTTGTACGATATCAGACTTGAAAATAAACAAAGTATAAAAGAATATAAAAAGTCATTATATTTTATTAATTTTATTTCCTTCAAAGAAAAAATTACAACTAATAAAACAATTAGATAATAAGTCATAGAATGAAGGGAAGTAAAAAAATTAATGAGTAAATTAATAATTGAATAAATTAGTAAACCAGCAATTATGTTATAAAAAAAAGAATTTCTTATTGATAATTTTTTAGAGAAAAAGCCTCCAACGCAAGCAAATATGATTATTAATATGTATGAAGTAAGTGCAAAAAAAATCATTTTTTAGTTTTTAAATAAACTAAAGTTAATAAGTATAAGAAAGAAATAAAAATAATTCCAAATAGAAAATGAGTGGCTAAACCAAATAAATAACCTAATATTAAAGTAGAGGTTATCAATATGTTCGTGTGTGATGTGGATAAATTTTTTATTAATAAATGGTGAATATGGTTCTGATCGGCCTTAAAGGGATTTTTTTTTAAATATAATCGCTCTAAAAATAATCTAAACATATCTAGACCTGGAATTAACATTATTAAAAAAATTTCATCACATGTAAAAGTGTCTAATTGATTATAGTTTTTAATAAATAAAGTAGATAGAAGAAAAGATAAAATTAGAACACCGCTATTTCCAAGAAAAATTTTTCCATAATAATTAAAATAAATTATAAATACGAGTGGTATAATTAAAAAAAATATAGAAAAATTCTCTATGTTCTTAAACATCAAAATAGTTAAACAAAAAGTAAAAAATAGAGAAGCCTGTAAATTTATTCCATCGAACATATTTGCTGCATTAAGAAAAAGCAAAAATGATAAAATTGTAAAAAGAATTGAATATTTTCCAAGATTTATATTAAAATTTTTATACTCAAAAATTAGCTTTTCAACTTTTATGCTAGGATCAAAATATATAAATGTATAAAAAATTATTGCAGTTAAAAATAACTTTAGATAATGGTTTAGAGAATATTTGTCATCAAGAAATCCAATTATAAAAATCAATAATAAAAAAAAATTAAAGACAATCAAAGTTTCAAGAGTGAAGACATGAAAAAAAATTTGCTTGTCGTTAAAAAATATGAGCGCTATTTGTATAATAATTAAGTTACAGTAAAATATTAATCCACCTATAAGGGGAGTTTTTGTTATGTGTATCTTTCGTTTATTTGGAATGTCGTATATATCGAAAAAATTAGATAAATTTTTTAAGTTTTTAAAAATTAATAAATTAATAGCAATTAAAAAGAAAAAGTAATAAAAATACATGTGTTATTGCAAGCAGTTCTTAGAATTAAAAATACAAGTATAACTAATATATAATAAATGCAATTTCAAATTTATCAAAAAATTAGATTATACATTCCTAGTATTTTATTATCGTTACCAATTGTTTTATTATTTCTATCATTAGACTCAAATTCTGGAAATTTTATTAAAAAAAATTATTTAAATGCAGATAGTTTTCTGCAAATTAGGGAAATTTTTCCTCATATACTTTTATTTGCATTTTTATTATTAAATTTAATATTTGTTAAAAAAAAAAATATTTATTTAAATTACTTAAGTATTTTCTTATTTTTATTTTTTCTTCTTCAATTTATTGGCTTAATGACTGCGAAATATTTTAATTTTCGAAATGAGTTTTCTGGAGGATTTCATTTTTTAATTATTTATTTATTTTTTTTTAATTATTTTTTTTTTTTTTTTATTTTTTCAAAA
>Ga0214921_10002563_pt1 | contig 29343 bp, 24 predicted proteins | sample LL1505_MetaG_FD_177992 | JGI IMG/M metagenome (GOLD analysis project Ga0214921, IMG submission 177992) | Freshwater microbial communities from Lake Lanier, Atlanta, Georgia, United States - LL-1505 | ecosystem: Environmental > Aquatic > Freshwater > Lake | place: USA: Georgia | collected...
AATGCTTTTAAACCGTTCTAGTCCTTTAAAAAACTGATATTTTGTAAGATTTACTCTATTTATAGTGTTATCAAGAAATATCAAGTTTTATGTAACGGTAAGATGTAATATGTCTTATGAACACTTTAGTATTTTCATTATTTAAATATAAAGTGCCTACAACACATGTGGTATCTTATAAAGATAATAATTATAAAAATTATAAAAATTATAAAAATTATAAAAATTATAAAATATATAATTTAGTTTTAATTCGTAAAATAGACATAGTAAAAGATACTAAAATTAATATAGTAAAAGATGTTAAAATCAATAAGAACAAAATAATTCGTAAATTTGATATAGTTAAAACTTCTAAAATTGTTGATAAAGATAAATACGAGAATTAGAATAGTGCCTTTGCTATTCCGTTTTTCAAATATTAATTATGCTCATAACGAGAACTCAGATTATCTAGACTGGACGCCTGGACGCACAGAGTTCCAAATAACTGAAGGTACACTACTAGAAAGCCGTGTTGTATTACGACTAGTAAGAGTCCTATTACGACTATTCCTAGTCCTAGTCCTAGTCTCCCACAAATGCCGTTTGCTTCTTTCTGAAGAATTAATGGGATGTTCGTGTTCTCTTTTATGAGATACATTAAGTTCAACTTTTACATTAAATATTTCAAGGGCAGCTGTTGTCAAAAAATCTACTAATTTAGATTGTTCTATTTTTTTTGTATTTTTATTTATTGCTTTTTGTATTTCTTTTTGTATTTCTTTTTGTATTTCTTTGATTTTACTAACAACAATATTATTCATAAATTCAGTAATAATTTGGTTAATTGGAGTTCGTATATCAAAATTATAATAATAAATTTGATTAAAAATACTCTTTGTAAAGTCAATATTTTCGTGGAATAAATTAAATAATATGTTTATTATATCTGCGTCCCCATATAAAATTGTATAGTTAAAGAATGGACATAAAAGTTTTTCATATATAGCTTTTAATCTATTTTTTATTAAGTCATCCATCTTTGTTTTTACTAATAATTTATAATCTAATAATTTTGGTGTATTTGGATTATAAAATTTATTTAATAGATGAAAATGAGTTAATGTTCCGTGAAAAATAACATCATGTTCTATGTGATAGCAAGGTGGTATAATATCACCATGCGATTGGGCTCGTGTATAAGACAAATAAAAATTCACAACAGGCGCCGATAGTGTCTTTAAAACTTTTTTTTCTGTAATTTGTACAAACGTAGGATATAAAATAAATGGAGTATTATTAAATATGTAATATAGGTATAGAACATAATTATCACAAATTGTAATATCTGCATTTATATTGTTTTTGCTAATTTTTCTTGAATTTACCAAATCAAAAGTACTAGGTTTTAATTTTTTTTTTATTGCAGAAACTTCTTTTTGAATACCGGACATATAAATAATATATTGCAAGTATATATCCATAATATTTGAATATGAATAATAATTTGATTTAGTACTATCTGTAGTATTTAGTTCTGCTATTTTATTTAATAAACCATTTAATAAATTTTGCCATTCAGAATTACTAGTAATTTTTTTATCATACATAGCATAACTTTTGCGATGCGACATTTGCTTTGGTTCTGCGCTATTGTTTTTTATTCTACGTGCGGGAAATTTCTGAGTAAATAAGATTTTTATAATATTTAATGTAATTGTAACTAATAATGTATGAAATTCAGGCATATGTGGACCATTTCCATTATTAATTGAATATAATACAGAAAAATCTTCGTTTTTTGTTTTGTACCATTGTAATAAATTTTCTACACGTCCTAAAAAATCATCTGTACCATTTCTACTAATATATGTATAATTTTTTACAAATTTTTTTATATTTTCATCTGACAAATCTTTTACATTTTTTGTAATATCATTATCATTTTTAATTAAACGTAATAAGTTTGCAGAATTTTGATTGTCTGTGTTAAATAATATATTATTTATTATACTTTCTACTTCTAAAGAATTATTTTGTTCTGCCATTATATTATTAAATACAATTATATTTTTTTTTGAAGAATTTTAAAAAACGCATTTTCGTTTTTTACACATACTTAATAATTCTTTTATTTTATTATTAAGCTTATTTGTTAATGTAGATTTACTATTAATTTATAATTGCTTTGGATGTTGTGTTGTTTTTTGATTAGTCTTATAATTAAAAACAAGAACTACACAGCCATTTCAGCTTTAATATTAGGATGTGCTTTATATCCAATTAATTCTAAATCTTCAAACTTATATTCTAGAATATCTTTTTTCTTTTCCCCTTGAATAATTAATTTTGGATAAGGATATGGAGAACGTTCCAAATTCTGCTTAACTTGTTCAATATGCGACTTATAAATATGCGCATCTGCAATAAATACAGTAAGTTCCCCTGGAACTAGTTCAATCCCATCTAACTTACATAACATATGTACAAATAATGCACCGGTACAGGTATTCCAATTATTCGCCAGGAAATAATCACTACTACGCAAATAAATTGCCAAATTAAGTTCTTTTTTCGCAACATTAACATTAAATTGATATTTACAGAGGCAACTAGGGAGTGCCGCTTTATCAATACTTGACGGATCCCACAAATCAATAATAATTCGTCGGGAATATGGGTCATTCTTAATTAAATGGATTACATTCGCCAGTTGGTCATATCCGTAGCCGGGGGAATATTCAGTCTTACAATCTGTATAGGTGGCACCATAATGTCGCATATTAAATCCATAGGTTTGCCCCATATCCCCTGTAGGGTAATGAGTAAGACCACGTTTATCTAGGAATTCGCGACTAGTATTGCCATCCCAGACATGAATACCCTTATCTTGGAGGATAGAATTATCAGTCTTTCCAGAAAGGTATAACATTAACTCTTCGAAAATAGCACGGAAGAAAATGCGTTTAGTAGTACTGATAGGAAAAGTATCCCGTAAATCATATTTCAGCATGGAGCCGAAAACACTAAGTGTGCCGACACCAGTTCGGTCATCATTACTTTGACCTGTCTCTAGAATATTACTCATAAGATTTAGATAATTGTTTTCAGTAGTGTAAAATGGTGGCGGTTTATAGCATACTCCATTTGTAATACGTGTCGAGGTAATAAATCGATACCATATATCACCCCCACTAAATTGTTTGCTAGATTTATGGAATGGTGATACTGTAGTAATAACTTGATTTTCTATCTTGGGGAAAAAGCTATCACATTCTATTGGATTAGACGATTGTGTATATATTTCAGTAGAGTGGATAATTAAGTTAAAATTACTTTCAATTGCTTTTCGGTATATAGTTTCCCCACCAATAACATAATAATTATATGTTTTTTTACCAATATTTGGGCTATCTGGTGTATAATCTGGATCATTTAATGCACGTTGATATAATTCGTGTTCAATATCTAGATATTCATCGTCAAATAAGGCATCCCATGTAGTAAATTTAACACCTGCTTTTATGTTAGTAGTTTCATATGAGTTAATATAAGTATTATATTTTGCAGTTTGTGTTGTTTTGTATTCTTCATCATTAGATAGAATAACGTTATAACGATTTTCTAGAGGTTTGAATTTATCAGGAATGCTATCCCATGTTTTACGACCCATAATAACTATACTGTAATTAGTAGGATTATTTAACGGTGTGGTAATAGATTTAAAATGCGCCATATCTTCTGGGATATGCCAGGGTAATTTGTTATCTTTACCAATACCTTGTTTATTAAAAGTATAACCAACTACTAGATTAAGTGGTGTATGAAATAATAAAGCTTTGTTAAGCATTGTAATATTTAGTGTATTCTTTTTTAAAGGCATTCTAGAAGATTATGTATTTATTCTTTATAATATTTTTATAATATTTTTTAAATTTCAATTTTATTCTAGACATATATCCTTTAATGCATATTTTTACACCTTTAATCTCTAAACGATTTTGTTGTCCTACCGGTAGGACGGGTATATATACTTTTAACGGTGATTCACCTATATTCTAAATTTACAATCTTTTAGAGATTAAAGGTGTAAAATTATGCATTAAAGGTGCTTATAATAGAAAAGAAAAATATATAAAATGTAGTATAACTAGAAAAAGACAACTTAAAATTTATAAATACAATCGGCATTTTAAATGTCCAAATGTGTAATACATATGAAAACTATTAAAGTTAAATTTATTAATCCGCAAATAACATATCCATATCTAGAATACCACTACTTAATACTTCCATCATACAAAATGTACCACTATGCAATAACATTGCACGGGCAACTGCCCAACTAAATCCAGAATAGAAATGTTTAACTCCACCTTTAGCATATATTTCCCGCATTACACTATTAAATGTTTTTGTCCCAGTTGTCCCAGTATTTGCTTGTAGAATAGTTTTAATACGGTCTTGTGGATAAATAAATATCCACGCAGTAATCCCAGATAACCCACCATATAGAAATGAATGTAAATAAGATATATCACGATTATATTTAGTAAAAGTATTGTATTTCAAAGCTTCATAAACACTAAAATATATGGCAAATCCGGGAACTTCCCTTGTAAATGTAGCACTTAATCCCTTAAATAGAAATCCTGGAGATATATCTTTCATTGATACTTTTTGGGAATTTTGCTTCAGAATCTTAAAACGTTCATATGGTGATACTACAACGGATGCCGTTAATCCAGCAATTGCACCGGATACCGGTATACTAGCATTACCTATACAGGACTTAGTTTTCTTCTGAAAATAATTATATGTTCCAAATACTAAGGCTTTTTCAAATCCAACCCCTAATAGCGGTGCAGTTATACCTTTATATAAATTGCGAATAGTGAATTTAAATGTGGATAATGGGTAGCCAGTTTGGATATGGGTTTTAATTGTGTCAATTGGATGGCTAAGTAATATGCCAAACATTCCACTAAATGCACCTTTAATATAGTAATCTAGGTGATTATCTGGGGTTGGATTATCTGCTGGTTTTCTGGATGAATTGTTGGATGAGTTGCTAGAATTATCTAGAATAGGTTTATCATTTACTATGAAGAAATCTTCACCATTATAATACATAGTTTTACGAAAACTCATATATTGAATTGCACTAAATGCCATTATTTTATTCTAGATGAGTATTTTTTGGTATGTCTAGAATATTTTTAAGTTAGTATTTTCAATTTTTCAGAATAAAAAGTAAAATATTAGATTCTATTCGGTTTTGTAATATTTTTATTTATATTTCAATAATACAAATAATACAAACATAACTATGCAAGAAACATCATATATACCTAAAAGACTTATATATTTTAGAGGTCATGAAGACCAATCTGATAGTGCTCTAATTACCCGTATATGCAAAAATTATGAAACTATTAGTGATATTTTATCTGGAGAATGTGCTACTAGAACATTATCTAATCTATATAATTTACATGCAGTAAGAGGTTGCATTTTACCTAATAAAGTTTTGTCATTAGATAGTTCTATGTCAGGTCCACATCATTATTTTGGTTTTATCTTACCTACAAATACTCATATAATTAAATTTGATAAACTTACTGGTTATCCAACGTACTATAAAATTAATGATAAACCTGCTATTCTAGATACACATAAATTAGTTATTCCAGAAAAGAATATAATTAAATTATCAAATTATAACTGGATTAGTGGAAAAGTTTATAAACAATTAGTAAATACTAGAAATGGTGAAATACATTTGCAAAGAGATAGGCAAAGAGATAGTTTATTTGATAATCCTGGAACACTATATCTAGATAAAAATCAATTACAATTTAATGTAATTCATAATGGTGCAGATATAGATTTAACATCATTCCACGCACAAATAGTACACAATAATAAACCTTTTACATTTAATCAAAATATGATTAGTAAATATAAACATGCACAACATAAATTAAGAGTTATTACCTATAATTATGGTTCAAATTATGTTAATGATTATTTAATGAGTGATAGCGGAATATTTATAGAAAGACACGAATTTATTCAAGCAATTACACCAATGAATTCTAAATGTACCGGATTTGTTATTCTAGGCCGTATCAATAATAATAATAACATTAATACTCTAGAATTGATAGCTGTAAGTATTCCATTTGGTTGTACATTATTAGTTGAACCATGGGCAATTCATGGTGATAGTACATTATGTGGTATATATATGATTGCAATGACTGGTAATCATAATGCAATGCAAACTGCGGATACAGTGTTCCTAAAAAATAGTAATACCGATTGTAATATTTCCACTATCAATATTACTGTAGATAATGTAAATAAACTAGATGATAATCTAGATGATAATCTAGATGATATTTTAATGACAACCGATAAAATGTCATTAAGTAATTTGAAAAATTACGATGATATATTGAAGAAATCTATCAAAAATACAATAAATTATATAAATCCGTTGTTTAATTTATTCTGGCAACCGGTTATTTTAACAGGTGATAAAGTTATTGGTTGGTATAAAACATTAGGAATGTATTTACCATAAAGATAAACACATTAGGAATGTATTTACCATAAAGATAAACACATTAGGAATGTATTTACCATAAAGATAAACACATTAGGAATGTATTTACCTTGAAAGTGTTTTATAAACTTCTATATGTGATTTTGCAACACTATATAAAATATCTTCATTTTTATGTATATATGGTTTAATTTCTTTTACTATATTCTGGAATGTTAAACTAGGAACAATATTATTAATTTCATTTTCCGCCATATCATAATAATGCACAAATACTTTACCATATCCACCATACATTAATGATTTGAGTGGAATATCTAATAATTTAGCTGTTTTATGTAAATCGGCTTTGGTTTTACATTCTAGCTCAGCATAAAGTGGTAATCCTGGGATATAATCTATTGCAATTTCGCATAATTCTTTAGTTGAATTATTACTTTTGGGAATTGACCATTTTTCCCGCATAGTTTCATGATATGCTTTTTTTGTTAAATTTAATGCTTCTAGAAAGGCTTGTCCATTTTCAAAACTATCTTTTATTTGTAATTCATATTCCTGTGGGAATTTAGGATCCTTATATATCTTTGCAGTCATTGTTGTCTTATCACCTTCATCCCGAACCCGTACATATCCCCGTTTAATATCACATAGATTAAATACTGACCGTCGATAGAGGGTTAATGGCGCCTTTAATGTGCCACCTATTGACTTTATCTTAGTAATAAATTCTTCTTTGTTGATATCTAGAATACGACCTTCGAATTCTATTTCCATAGGTTTTTTCTGGGTTTTCTTATTATGTTTTTTTTTACTATTTATTCTGTGCGTTTTTCTAGAATGTTTTGTTGCAGGCATTCTAGAATAATATTATTTTGTATTCTAATTTCTTATTACTATAAAAAAAGATATTAAATCTGGTTAAACAATGCCATAATCTTTTCCTTTTTCGGTGAGTGTTCAATCATTTCTCGAATATTTTCATTTTCTAACCAAGGATATGTAGGTTCCAAATTAATAATTAATTTTACATCATCGATATAACCTAGTTTGCAAGGTTTTGCTAGAATATCATTATTCCGAAAATGTATATCAATTGCTACTTTTCTTACCGTGGTATTGTTATAAATCCATTTACAAGCAGAATACGAAGTATTCATTGATGCTTCTTCAAAAGCTTTCTGCCAAGGCATATCACATTCTGGATATTGTTTCAAAAGATTATCTGCTTTTGATAACTTATTCCAAATCACAAACTTAATAAACAACTTACGAAGCTTTCTTTCTGATGTTAGAACCATTCTAGCTTTCTAAAGTTCTTTTGTATATGTATATTTTGTAATAGAAAAAGTAAAATCAATTTTACATAGTAATAATCTATAAAATGACAAAAACAAATGACAAAAGCAAAGATAACTTGTAAATATTTTATTCATCATCATCTAGAATGCATTTGCTTTCTAGGTATTCAATAATTTCAATAGCGTGGTCTTGTTCTTCCTCACTAACTGGAAAATATCGATCTTCGGGGTCTTTTAATGCCTTTAGGAAACGTACAAATAACATAGAATCTATACCATAATTGAATAAAACGTGGATTGTTTCAACGGTTTCCTCATCAATGTCAAAACTGAATAAATATTCAATATCTTCATCTTCAACCTCATGAATCAGTTCATTATCAGTTGCCAGAATATTATCTAAAATCTCAGAATAACAATTACGTATGGCAGTTTTCAGTGTTTCAACTTGTGGAATATAACCTAATGAGACTATGTATTTATAAGTATCAAAATTCTGCAATTCTAGAGCGCGGGATATTATACTATCATCAATTTCTATACCAATAACATCAATTAGAAAATCTAGAATATCTGTTAGATTGAATGACAAAACATAATCCATATATGTTATTAATTGTTGTTCATTGAAACCTTCACGGGGCGCATCATATAATTCACTATTAGGAGTAAGATTGTATTCTATAAATAATTCCTGCAATTTTTCAGTATCCTCATTATCTAGCGCATCTAGAATGCTATCATATACTTCCGATGTTAATTCTAGGGACATTATCTAATACTAATTAATTACTATTTGATAATTACTATTTACTAATTATACAATGGATGTTTTATATCAATTTTTTACTAATCAAAAAAAACAAAAAACAAAAAAGGAAAAACGAAAAACAAAAAAATAATTAAATACTTATTATGGATTAAATAAGTCATTAATTCGAGAAATCAACTTTACGATACTTAATATTCTTAAGTGCTTTACCACTAGATTTGTTCTTAACAATCCATTTACCTAATTCTGGAAGTTCATAATAATATGGACTGTCATATGGGCTAGTGCCAGCAACATATTTTTCAATATAATCTGCAACTGTTATCATCGCATCCGATTCTGTATCACATAGTTTGCTCATATTGCTATCGTGTACAACAGCAAAATCTGCATCTGCATCTACACCAGATAGATAGGCATAACAATAAACCCAAAGTAGAATATAATTAATATGGTTGGCAATAGTTTCAAAATCTTTAGTAGATGCGCTAGGAAGACAATATGTTTCTAGAAGCTTATAATTCTCATTAATACGGATTAAAACAATACGTTTTTGTTCTTCTAAATTCTGTGAGAGGGGTAGTAATTGCATAGATAAATTGTTTTTCACAACATTGCAATAGGTTTTAATCTGTTTGAAATTAGTTATGTGAGCTACATTATCCACTACATCCGAAGAAAGTTCTAGAAAGTATTTATTATGTAGATCATTATCGGAACCATTAAACATATTTACTTGGTTATCAAAGAATTGATTAAAATAACAATCAATATTAATTCCCAATACATCCGCCATACCATACACTACATACAAAATATCAGCTAGTGCATCACGTGTTTCCACAAAATCATTAGTTTCCACAGCGTGATTAAGTTCCTTAATTTCTTCTTCAATTAAATCAAGACGTAGCTTAATAGTTTTCGGCGCATCAATAAATAGATTGGGACGAATACACATAAATGCATTGGGTTGGGGGCGGTCTAACTCATCAAATTCACCATCGGGGTAATTTGCAGGTTCTTTAGGAACCATATCAAAAGCACGGTTAAATTCTTGCACTTTCTGGAAATTAGACTTTTTAATAGACATTGTTGATAATGATATGACTTATGGATATGACTTATGATATTGTAGAATATCGTTATTTTTTAAGTGTAATTTAATTACTAGATAAATATATTTCAATTTTTTGGTAATAAATAATTTAATAAAACACTAACTTAATAAAATAATAACTAACTTAAAAAGGTTTTTCTAGAATACAAAAAGTTTTATCCTGCTAGAATACTAAGCAATAAAAATGGCAACACCGCAACATCAATCGATGTCATCTGGTCTAGGTAATATGGATTATCTCAAAAGCCAAATTATAACAATGTTTGCAATAAAAGGTGGTAATACAGAGGATGGTATATTTATGGCAATTTGGGCTATAATGCTAATCACTCTAATTGATAGTGTATTTCGCTATTTACCTATTCTGATGGGTAAAATTGAAGAGGCTGGAAAATATATTGTTAAAAATAGATTAGAGCGTGCATTGCCGTCGGTAATTACTAGCAGTATTGATAGTGTAGAGGAGTGTAGTATTTTATTAACCCGTAATTATAAAACAAAGGATGGTAAGGAGAATAAAGATAATATGCTAGATTATGAATTTGTAGATGCAATAATAGAACATATTTGCTCAATGGATAATTCTAAACACTTGCGATATACTAACAAATTCTATGTAAATAATAAAGATGAAATAACTATTAATAAAGATATTAAGGCAAAATTGGAAAATATAGGGATAGACAATCAAAATAATGAGGTTAATAGTCTTTCTATTCGACTTTATTCTAGCAGTATTAAAATTTCTACTATGAAGGAACAATTGAACAAAATTTATACAACTTATAAGATTGAAAAATGTAATAAACTCGGAACTCAACGTTATTTTTTCAACGAAGTTCACATACCACCTATGCCAGATATTGGTGGAGGATATCGTTTTGAAACTGCACCCAAACGTATAACATTTAATATGACCCCATTTAATACATTCAAAAGTGTAGATAATATATTTGGCAAACATATTGAAGAAGTGCGAGACCGGGTAAATTTATTCATTAATCATCCGGAATGGTATGAGAAACGAGGTATTCCGCATACTCTAGGTATATTATTGCACGGAAAACCAGGCTGTGGAAAGACATCTTTAATTAAGGCGATTGCAAAGGATACTAATCGGCACGTGTTTAATATTACTTTACGAAAGACTACAACTCAACGGCAATTGCTGAATTTGTTTTTTGATGAAAATGTAAGTATTACTAATTCTGCTAATGAGACATCGGTATTAGCAATTCCATTAGACCAACGTATTTATGTTATTGAGGATATTGATTGTATGAGTACTGTGGTATTAGACCGAAAGTTTTTAGAATTAATGCAGGCTAAAAAGAAAGGTAATCCTATTTCTAAAGATGAATTGAATAAATACTTAAATGCTGACGATAGTGATTTAAGTACTCTACTTAATCATTCCAAGGAACACCAATATTTTGCAGACGGTGGCGATAATAATAGTGATGATGACGATAGACCTAATCTCAATAGTAATTTATATGGTAATACAAGTTTAAACTATATTCATGCACAAAGCAATAGTAATGGTAATATGAATTGTAATATAAATGGTAATATGAATAATGTATTGAGTGATTTTAATAATACTCAATCAATGTATTCTGAAATGTTTAATGTACCAGGAACTTATAGTAATAGACATGATGGTAGAAATGATGGTAGACACGATGGTAGAAATAATAATAATAATGATAATAAAAAAAATAAAACTATTAATTTGAATAAAGATAACAAGGAAGAATTAACATTAAGTTTTCTCTTGAATTTATTAGATGGTGTTCTAGAAACACCCAATCGTATATTAGTAATGACTAGTAATTATCCAAAGCGATTAGATAAGGCATTAGTTCGACCAGGACGAATTGACATTAATATTGAATTTGGATATGCTACACATAATATGATTGAAGCAATGTTATGCCATTTTTATACTAAGACTACAAAAGATATTAAAGCATTAAACATTTCTCCTGAATTAGATAATGTATTTACACCCGCAGAAATTATTGCTATCCTATGTAATAATTATCGTAATCTAGATAAAGCTATTCTAGATATGCAAAATAAATTACAATCCAAAATCAATTAGTAATCAATTAGTAATCAATTAGTAATCAATTAGTAATCAATTAGTAATCATTGGTTCGTTATTACCAGTTATACCAGAATATGCCATATATAATGTATTATTGGAAAAATTTAGTTTTTGTGGTAATGTTTCATACATAGCCATATATAAATCGGTTCCTAGAATTGTTTTATTTGTGGTTATTATATCTACTTTGAAATTGATATGGTTATTTACTGGTGTATAGATAAGTAGTTTGTAATTTAACATATTTAGTAATTTTGCATTTTTGTTATTTTCTATTAGAATATAGTTTTCACACCATTCTTTAATTTTAAGTAGATTATTTTCATAAATACCATAGTTAGGTATATACAATGGTATTACTAAGATTAAATTTTTATAAAATATAATTTCAAACATTGTACTAGAATTAAATGCTAATCGATTTCTGACATCATTTAACATTGGATACCAATTAGGTATTGTAGATTTACAATAAGCTGTAATTTCTTGAAAAAATATTGGATATTTTGTAAATGTGGATGATAAAATATAGGAAAGCGTACCACTAGTAAAGCAATCTGCTAGAATGTTTTCAGTCTGATAAGTAATAGACATAACGAATAGCTAGATAGTTATTCTAGCAGATGTAATTATTTAATATTGAATTATAAAAATATAAAAAAATAAAAATTGATTAAATAAAAGAGAATAAAAGAGAATAAAAGAGAATAATAGCAAATATAATACTAGAAAGCATAACGCATTTGATTATGGACATCATTGAATATTTAACAAAATGTGAGTATTGTAATAATGTATTTAATCATTATGATTATCTAGCACATCATGAAATTTGTTATCTAGGATATGAAGGTTATGATGGATATGAAGCAGATAGTGAAAATGATAATAAAAATAATAATATTGGATTATCATATAAGTTAATTTATCCTTCTAGAATAAATCCAACAACCATCCAGAATAACATTCAAACTAACATTCTAGATGACTTAATGATAAACAATATAACTACCAGAATGAACTCTATGATTTTAAATAATGGTATATCTAGAAATGAACTCTATAAATATTGTACTATAACTCACCTAGACATCCCATATGAATGCCCAATATGCCTAATAATACATAATCAAACTCCGCAAACTATGCAACAACAACAACAACAACAACAATATATAAAAATAAAATGTGGACATTTGTTTTGTAATGATTGTGGGCAAAAATGGTTTGAATATAGAGCATTATGTCCTATTTGCAAATGTGATATTCGCATTTAGTTTTTGTTTTTTAGTGTTTTGTTTATTCTAGAATAGCCAGAATAAAGTTATGCAAAAATAAATATTATTTTATATTAAATAACTATAACATACTAAGCAAAAAATAATAGTTTACCAAAATGAATAATACAATACAAGATATAGTAAATAAAATTCCAACATCATTATATTTTGCAGAAATACCAGACCGACAACAAGCACTCAAATATATTACATATCTATATCAAAATGTACCCCAAAGTAAAACTGTTAGCCAAGACGCATTATTCCGTGCAGTTATTGCCCAAGAATTACGTGTAGTCAGTATGAAAATTATTGAACCCGAAATCCTTATTATGATTGCCCTTAACAAAATTACACTAGAAGATTTTACAATATCATCAGACATTCTAATTAAGAAAGTTATTGCCGAAAATCCTGATAAATATGATTTAGATATTCTATATCGTGTTCTAGCCCAAATTATGACGAAAATACCCAAAGACTTAAAAGACCGTATTACTGGTAAGCATAAACTACAAATATTTCAAATGGTAGCACAATTTATTAAAATGGACACCAAATTACTAGAAAAATTTATTGCTTTTGACCCATCATTAAATACTCCCATTAGTATGGAACTAGATAAAAATGACTATAAAACACTAAATGAAAAATATCTAAAAGAATTATACAAATTTCAACAGAAACAACCATATTTAAACTCTAACAGTATGGAATATGGTGCGCTTGCATCTGAACTTGCACAAACTACTCTGAGTCAATCCGCAGTAAGTAGTAATACTAACAATATTAAGGCTCAATACATTGACCAATCACCTGACCTTATGTTAGGTACAAAAGATAATACACTATATTATTTTGATTCTAGTAGTGGTACTATTAGTGAAATGCCAATCAATGGTGCTAATCAAACCCCTATTTCTGTTAATGATTTGAAAACAGTGCTTACTGGCAATAAAGTAAATCAAGCCGATATACAAGGTACAATTGATGCATTACATCCTACTACCACTATTCCATCACCAACTGCAATGCCAACGGAAGCTGGTGGATTTATTAGTACATTAGAAAATATGTTCAAAGGTTTAGAAACAGGTACTACCCAAGCTCAAGCAATACTTGCAACACAAGCCCAATTACCCAATAACACACCAATTCCACCGTCTTTTTTAACAAAATTATACAATATTAAGAAAGGCCACTCTAGTAATTATATGGGTTCTAATAATGCAGAATTACTAAACCAATTAGATAGTAGTGATGTCAGTACTGATGGTAGAATGGTAAGTAATTATAATAGTAGTACTGCTAGCTCATATCAACCTGGAACCCAATCTAAATATGGTTGGCGTATGTCTAGTAATAGTGAAATTCAAAATCAAGATGACAATTCCAATTCTAATTCGGAGCTAGAATACAATCCTGATATTCCTAATAGAAAATATAATACATCAAACGATAGATATTTAATTTGGGGTATAGACCATAGCAAGCTTACAAATCCTCAAACAACGTATCAGGCTTTTAGTGGTCCTTCTAAACAAACCAGAGCATTTGTGGGTAAATCTACTAACCCCACATATGCTGATGGTAGCCGTATGTCTAATAACGCTGTTGAAATGTCTAAGAAATTTGAATCAAGAAGTAAGGGTTATGTCCAACCTACCGCCAGAACAACTACTACTTCTCCTAGCACGAGTACTGTTCCTAGCACGAGTACTGTTCCTAGCACGAGTACTATTCCTAGCACGAGTACTGTTCCTAGCACGAGTACTGTTCCTAGCACGAGTACTGTTCCTAGCACGAGTACTATTCCTAGCACGAGTACTGTTCCTAGCACGAGTACTGTTCCTAGCACGAGTACTGTTCCTAGCACGAGTACTGTTGCTAGAACAACAACTATACCCGCTACTACTCAATCTAGTACCACAGTACCTATAACAACATCAGTTTCGCATTTCAATAATATGAATAACGATGTAGTTTCAAAAATAAAAAATAATAATAAAGATGTTGAAAATATTGCTTTAGGATTTGTATCGATTATTGTTTTAATATTCCTATTAGTTATATTTAATACAATTCGTAATACTAGTGTAAAACATTAATTATTTAACAATTGAATTTATTTTTATTTATTTTTATTTATTACCTTTTTTGTATTTATATTATTTCTTTTAGTTGTTGCACTTAGTGAACTAGTACGTGCACTATTACTTAGTTTTTTTGATAGTGTTCTGGTTCTATTTTGTGCTTTAGCTTTAGCATTTGCTTTTTCTTTTTCTTCTTCTTTTTCTTCTAGAATTCCTTCAATTATATCTTTTTTAACAAATTTTCTAAATTGTAGTAAACGTTTATACGTAGAATATCCTGGGTTATTGTTTAAAACAATATATGAATGACTTAATTCTCTAAAATCATAATAATCAATCTTATTGTTATTTAAATATATTTTATTATTTAACAGTTGTGAATTAGAAGAAATAATAGCTAATAGATTTTTTATATTACTATCATCTAACTTACAAAATGATAATAAAATATTTTTAATATGTAAAATTAACTCTCTTAAAACCTCTGGGGATATTATTTTTTTATAAAAAACATCATTTTGTTTAATAATCATATATAATAAAAATGATCCAAATAAATCACAAAATGATATAAAATGGTCTTCATGTCTTTGCAATAAATTTATTACACTATTTAAAATATCTGAAAACAATTTCACATTTTTAATGTTTGATAGATTTTTACACAAAATTTTGAATAATTTACTATCATATGAATCACTTTTTAATATTTTATCTAAAGATTCAAATATATTAACTAAAGCACCATCAGTAATACACAAATGTATTTTTTCGTAAATATTTGAATTAAGTATTGATAAAATTTCAGTTGATAATCCTGTTATAAAAGGTATTATTTGTTGTCCTAAAAATGACCTATTGCTATATTTTCTTTGTGATATACGATTTAATAAAAATTTACTTGGACTTTCTAAAGTGCGTTTTGTATATAAATTATTACGGATATTATAATTTTCTCCATATTTATACATACATTCATTATATTGTTCAGGATTAGTAAAATACCAAACCGATTTATTAATAATATTAATCATATGTTCACCTATTATTAATTGTGTTGCACGTTTGTGGCTAATATCTGTTGTGTTATCTGGAATACTAGAATTTTTATGTTCCACACTATAAGTATCTAAACCTCTACAACAATAAACAATTATTAAACCTTTTAACTTATATTTTATAATTAAAGATGATAATAAAATTTCATCGTCTTCAGAGTGTAAAACTTCTTGATAATTAATTGACAAATCTGAACTTTTACTATAAATTCCCATTTGTTTATCACTACTATCACCTTGCAATAATGTATCTACATATTTTTGTCCTGGAAAATATAATTTATAATGTTCAAATAAATTTGTTTCTCTATCAACGTTCTGTTTTCTATAATAATCAGCCATACAAAATGGATTCGCACTAAATTCTTCAATAAAATTAGAATTAAATATGATAGTATTATTTTTTGCAACATCAATTTTATTTATATAACAATAATAACTTAAAGGTGTTAGATAACAAATGACACAATTATCCGGTACTGTTTGAAATTTTTTTGCAACAGTACCATGATAATGTATAAATGAACTTGTAGTTAATATAAGTTGTGGATTTTTTTTATAAGTAAAAATACAATTCATAATTTGTTTTATTTTAGCTTTATTTTCTTCTGTATTTGATCCAAATAAAAGTTGCATATAATATTGCATTCTATCTTCAGGATTTTTTGGTATATCGCCGGAAACTGGTGCAAATAAACTATCTTTATATTTTTCACTAAAAAAATTATATATACGTTCAAATATATGTTCAAATATATGATCATTTCTTTCTGCCATAATAATATTTTTTATCTTTTACTAATATGTAATATAAAAAATAAAAAAACATTAATCTATTACTATTTTCATCTATTACGGTAGGGGCAATTTCCCTAACTCCTCGGCCTAAAGGGCCGTCGGTGTAATAATCTCATTTGCATTTTCATCATAAACACCTAGAAATATACCAATATCATCACCATTTACCATCTGATAAACATTATTATTAGTAGTATCCTTATAATACTCTGCATCATTGAGCTCTAAAATATCTAGATTTTCAATATTTGGAGGACAATCCGGATATTTTACTGCTTTCTTTTTAGATGCTGATAAATTTTCATTTGATTTAGGAATAGATTTTACTTCTTCAATTTCTGCAACTTCCGCAACTTCTTCAACTTCTTCAACTTCTTCAACTTCTTCAACTTTTTCAACTTTCTTAGTGCTAGATTTCTTCTCAATCTTCTTGACAGATGTTGCTTCTACAACAGGTTCAGATTTTTTTGCACTCTTAGATTTGGCCTTAATTGCTTCTTCTTTTTTCTTAGCTTCCGCAAGAGTTTTTGCTTCTTCCTCAGCAAGTCTAAGGGCTTCTGCTTCTGCTTCCTCTTCAGCAAGTCTACGGGCTTCTGCTTCTTCTGCAAGTCGTAGTTCTTCTTCCTCTTCTGCTAAGCGTTGTTGTTCTAGAGCTTCGTTTTCTTTACGAATACGTTCTTCATCATTCTTAGATTGTTTAGATTTATTTACAGGTACTACTTCTTCTTCCTCTTCTTTTACTATTTGCTTTTTAATAGGCTTCTTAGTAATTTTCTTTACCACCTTAACAGGTTCTTCTGCTACTGGACTTTCACTATCCATATTAATTTCAACATTCTTCTTACTAATACTCTTACTAATAGTGTTACGAGATTTAGGCTTCTTTACTTCCTTGGTAATCTCTACTTCTTCCACGTCTACATTCGGTTCTTGAATAGGCTCATGTGATATGTCTTTATCTTCTTCAATAGGATTATTACTTTCTGTAATAATGTTATTAAATGTTGTTCCAGAACCTTCCGAAAGCGGGCTTGCTAAAGCCTGCTTAGGTGTAAGGTGCGTAGAACCTTCCGAAAGCGGGCTTGCTAAAGCCTGCTTAGGTGTAATGTGCGTAGAACCTTCCGAAAGCGTGCTTGCTAAAGCCTGCTTAGGTGTAATGTGCGTAGCACCTTCCGAAAGCGTGCTTGCTAAAGCCTGCTTAGGTGTAATGTGCGTAGCACATTCCGATACATTCTTAGATACTGATTTTTTCTTAGGATTTTCTATTTCTTTTTCTATTTCTTTTTCAACAGACTTAGGTTGACCTAGCCCTTCTAGATAACGAACACGACTTTCTAGCTCTCGAATCTTATTTTCTTTTTCAGCAATTTGTTTCGATTGATTCTTAATCATAGATACATTATTAAAATTACTTTCATCAAATTGTTTAGCTTTTAGCTCAGTCTTTAAATTTTCCAATTCAGTTTGTTGAATATTATACTTTTCATCAATTACTTTCAGTTTATTATTAATCTTATCAGTAAATACTGCAACAGCATCACGTAATTCATTACTTACCTCATTAACTAAACCAGTAAACTTACTTTGAACTAAATCAATCTTTTCAATTAACATATCTCGATTTTCCTTAAGAAACTTGATTTCAGACATTCTTTCTTATTGGTATCTTATTGGTATCTTATTGCTACCTCTAGGAATTTACTAAATGCAAATTTGCTTATTCTTATTTATAAGTAAATTCTTTTATATTACATTTTTCAATTTTTTATTCTAGCATCTCCCAGAATAACACCATCATATAAAATAGCAAAATATAGCAAAAAATACTTATATTGCATTCTGGGAAAGTGCGTCAGCGACATAATTACCAAACCATATACTAAATTTAAACTTATCTTGCATATCTGGTGCTTGATGACTATTAACGTGTATTAACTTAACCTTTATCTTTTTCGCATCTTCTAATTTACTATTTATAACTTTTATTCTAGTCATACTAGAATCAATACTTTCAATTAACTCCTTATTTTTAACTGGTTCTCCTCCACTAGTACGCCAATTATTAGTCTTCCATTGATTTAACCAAACAGAACACGCCTTAATACTATATTCACTATCACTAACTATTTTAATTACTTTACCTATCTCTACCAATTCACGATAATATTGAATAATGAGCTTAAAGGCATAATCCATAGCTTGTAGTTCACATTGATTGTTTGTCAGTAGGTGCGTTTCACCTACTGATTCGGCCCGTTGGGTCGTCCGATTACTATATTGTTCTTTAATATTTGTACATTGATAGCCTAGATAAACACCTATACCGCTATTGAATATTTCTTTAGATTTTCTAGAAGAACCATCAGTAAATATGTAAATTTCATTTTCTATACAATTCCAACCTCTTACATTATAATTTAAATCTTCTGCATAAGGTGAACTTTTAATATGTTTCGTCATATCCTTGATTTTCTGCATATCTTCTGATGATATTGAGGAATTACTTGATTTTATATTAATTTTAGTTGTGCTAGACTTATTAGATGGAAATTGTGATGATAATGATGTTTCAGATTTAAAAAATGTATTTGCCTCATCAAAAGAATTAAATTTTTTGAAAACAGGATTTTTAAAACCATCTACTGCTTTTTTACATTCTGGCCATGTTTTATATATACCAGGATTATGCCCGCGTTTAACTACATAATATGTTTCCATTTTACCAGAAAAACTATAACTAATAAACTAATATCTTACTATACTATACTTTTTATATTTTCAATTTTAACCATATTTACTTATCCATATTTACTTAAAATCAGCAAGTAATATTCTATGAATCAAATATCGGTTATTTACTTTCAAAACTTTCTAAATAATCTATACACTACTGCAATACACTACTGCAATACAATAATTGCAATATTAAATATAATTACTTTATGGAAAAACACACCAAAACTAAAGCCGATATTAAATCAATATTAGAAAAATATAACCTTAAACCATCTAAACAAACCAAAACCAACAATCAACCTACCAATTTTGAAATAAAACCTAATATAAACCAATCTAATGTAGTCCATATTAGCAATAGCAATACTAGCAAATCTGCACCTACCACCCCCACAAAATCACCTCTAATACCAATTTCACCCCCACCAATATTGAATAGTATTCATTCTGGTGGACACTCTAAATCACTAACCAATTCACCTACACCAATTAAACAAATTAACCTACAACCAGAAAATACTAGTACTAACAGTAGTAATAGTATAAAGCCGTTAGGTGCAACACACCTAACTCCTCGGAAGGTGCACAGCACCTTCCCCCAAAGCCCTTTGGGCTTTCGAACCAACAGTCCGTCGGTATTAGATGCAAAAAGTCTTATAGATAATGATAAACAAAAAGAATTAGCTAGAAAGCAAGAAATGCCTAAAGCAGTAATTAGTCCAGGTCGTGGTTCAGGAAACAAGGGTATTAATATTTATGATTTTATACCTACAGTTAAAACTCCAATACCTATAGAAAAGAAACTAGAACAACCAAGAGCAAATAATACATCAGCAAATAGACAAAACAATACGAATGACCCTATAATAATGAATGGTAGAAATAATTTAAATACTAATCCAAAGCAACCTGAATTTAAACAACCTGAATTTAAACAACCAGAATATAAGAAAATTACTATTAATCCTAATTTATCAGAAGAAGCATCACAAAATTATAAAGGTAATGATAATTCTAGTGAGCAATCTAACAAATTACCTCAACCAACAAAAGCAATTAATTTACAAGAAATTATTAATCAAACACCTCAAAATAATAAATCATTGCAAAAGATACATTCTAGAACATCTACTAGAAGTAATACACCATCAATAAACACATTCACATCTAATCTAAATAATCCAAATAATAATAGTAATATAAGTAGTGCAAATTCTAATAGTGTTGGTAAAAAATCTAAATCAGTAAGTTTTGGTGATAAACCCCTAGGTGAATTATCAGAGTTAGAAAAACAAAGATTATTACTGCAAAAACAACAGATGATTGAATTAGAAAAATTCAAAGCTAAAAAGGCAGAAATAATTAAATTAAATAATAGGAAAAAAGAAATAGAACTTATGCGAAGTATTGAAGATGAAAAAAACAAATTACGCAAAATACAAGAAAAACAACACGAACTCAATAATATCTATGACCAACAATTACGACAACAGCATTCTAGCAACGCACAAAATCTAACTATCAAAAATACATCTAATAATATAAAATCTGTTATATACGATGTGGATGCAAAACGCACCAAGAAAAATATTCCAAATCCATCCGTTATAGATGTTCCAAAACAACCTAATAAAATCCAATCTAAATTTCAAGAACCTACTAATGCAGCATTAGTTAATGCTAATAAAAAAGTACTAACTACCAAAACACAAATTGGTGGTGGTACACAAACAATATCTACAGAAATACAAGAACCACCTAAAAGCATTCTAGAAGTAAAACCAGATAAGAAAACTACTGAATCAAAACCTGAGAAAAAGAAAGAATTAAAAATTGGACAACCGCTAGAATACTACACCAAAAAAACTAAATCCGATATTAAATGGCCAGCAAAATCCGATTTATATAACACGGAAACATTTACGGAAACATTGAATACTATTCTGGGAGCACCTGCATTTTTCAATAAGCAACAAAGAAAAGATAAATCATCAATAGAAGATATTCATAAGGCTTTAAGGGATGTATATGGTTTTAAACATATTAATAAATTCAAAGATACATTGCTCACAACAATATATAAAATTCTATCCTATGAAAAAATAAAATGGTTGCTAGAATAATATCGCATAATCTAATAGAATAATCTAATAGAACTATCTATAAGAAATAAATAATAAATTACAATGTCTAAAAAAGATACAGATGATATTGAAAAAATGCTAGGTCAAATTGTAGAGGAAAAAAACAAATTAGAAAAACTAACTAAAAAAATAGGCGAACGTACATCTGGCAAAGCAAAAACCCAAAAGGCAACAAACAATAATATAAAATTAGAAGTTGAATCACCTAACCAACCCAATGCCAATCAACCCAATTCAAATCAACCTAGTTCCAATAATCAGATTACTACAGATTTGCAAACATTTAAAATAGAATTAGAAGGTGAACATGACATCAAACATCAATTCCAGATTAATGGTAATGAATTTAAAAACATTTCTAAGGAAACTGTTAACAAAATCCTAGATTTACTTAAAAATTATGTTAATATGGATAAATCATTTCGACTCAAACACGATACATTAAAAACCCTATACACCGCATACCTAGACTTATACAAAAAATATAAAGAACAAAGCAATTCTAGCAAATCATCCAATAATATTTCTAATGAAACTAAACATAGTGAAATGCTAAAGAATATCCATACTGAAATGAAGGAAAATAATTCCAATCTATATCGGGAACGCCTAATGATATTGAAGAAAATTAAAGAAACACCAGAATTTGACCAGGGAATAAAAAATAAGTTATGTGGCCGATTAATTGCGATATTTAAAGCCCCACCTATTCCAGAATACAAACCATTACAACTATTACAACCATCTTATGAAGAAGAGGAAAAGATTAGTGTTAATGAGCTAGATAATGCATATTTGCAAAAACATAACGAATTACTTACAGTTTTCAAAGCATATCAAAACTTATATAATAAGGTATTAAATTATAAAGAACAATTGGAAAAGTATAAGCAATTACCAACAGGTAGCAATATATCACGTTGCCAGATGGAGAAGATGTTAAAAGACCAGCGGTTTGTTATGGATATGATAGATAAGATGCAAGATAATCTAGTAGATAATAAAATAATTGATAATAGCGAAAAAGTTTTGATTACACCAGTTGCCAGTAATCCCGATAATATGAACGCTTTTAATAATACTATGCGAGAACAAATCCGCCATATTATCGACCGAAATGTTGATATCAACCCTGGAGTAAAAACAAAGATTGAAGATTTATTATCGCAATATAAGGAATGTGATAGTAATGATAAATTTTGCCAATCCGGGAGAAAACTTATATTATTGAAGAAAATGTAAAAGGATTTTTAATTTGGTTATTCTGGAAGAACTATTTTTCTTAGCTATAAGTAAATAACAATGGAAGAATTAATTACAGAAAAAGATATAATAATGAGAGGCGGTGCTGGTGCGCCTGGTGCGGCTGCTGCTGCACGTGTTAGGCCAGGATTACCACAAGATTATAGTTATGCATTTGCAGTACCGGCAGTCCTAGGCGCCGACGGCCTTCCAGAAGATGCTTTAAAAGGAGAGTTATTACAAATTGTTAATGATGGTATGAATAATATTGTTAAACAAATTAAATTAAAACTGGGTGCAAATAATATAGAAACTAATACTAATGCAAGAGATATTTTACAGTTGCTAGATAATATTACGGCTACAATAGATGGTAATATTAGAAATATTGGTGTTCATGGCAATAATACTCATATTAACATAGACAGAAATGCTGCGGGTATTTATTCTGTAAATGCTATTGATAATCAGTATTACAGTTCCGATATAATAGATGCGGCAGATTTAAAAGCTAAAGTTAATCGTAAAGAATTTACGTCTACTGGCATTCTAGGAGGAAAAAAAATAGATATGGAAACATTAGATAGTAATTATAATAATTATTTAGATAATGATCAATTTCATATTGACATAAATCCTGATGTTATCCATAAAGAAAACGTAAATGTAGTGGAAGATGACCATAAATATACAGTTGAAAATCGTTTGGCGAATTGCCAATTATTAGAAATGTTATATATGATTAAACACGAAGAATTAATGAAAACATTTGCATTTACACTCAATTTATTCGATAAATATAAATATGCAATTAAAATTATGTTATTTTTACTAAAGCATTTAGTTAATAAACCAAATCCACCAGCAGTACCAATCGCAGCAGTACCAGACCCAGCAGCACCAGCACCACCAGCACCAGTAAATATTAGATTACCCAAAGCATTGATACCTAATATTAAAAAATTATTACAAGACCAAGAAAAAGTCCAAGAAATAATAACCTCAATGCAAGACGCAATGGCTACTGATAAAGATACTATATTAGATCCTGCTACTGGTGCTCAAGTTAACAAAGTCAATTTTGTAGCTGATGGTAGATTAGACGATTTATCATCAAGTAGAGTGGTGCCAGTGGAGCCTACTAACGCAGGTATTGAGGGACCAGTAAGAAGTGGTGCTGCACCGCCATAAACACTTTTAATTCCCCAAAACAAATATAACAAAGCATACAATAAATATATAAACGACCATACCTATATCGAATGGCATACCAAATATAACTATTTGTGAGCCCATAAATCGAAAGATTAACCAAATAAAGACAATGGCTAATATAATTCCACCCATTGCATTAAATAATAAATTGCTCCGGACTACTGGTCCAGCATGGAATAAACCGGTTAAAATAATAGTACTCATTACAGCAATGCCGAAAATACTGAATACTACAAGGGAATCATATTGGGTTATCCAAGATATTAATCCACCTTTATTGCTGGAGGGTTTTACAATTGTATTAGATGACATACTATACTGATATTAATTTCTATTATATTTTTAGATTTTTATGATTGTTTTTATGATTGTTTTTATGATTATTTTAACAATGTTATTCTAGCAGATGTAAATTTTCTATAATCTATTAAAATATATGAATAATGTAGTAAAATAACAGTAGTAAAATAACATTTGCTAGAATGCATGAATTAATAATAGCATTAGCAGAATTTATAACAACACCATTATTTCGATGGATCTTTTTGTTTCTAGCTATAGTATTGAATTTAGTTAAATATTATAATGAACCTCAACGTTTCAGTTATAAAAAAGCATTTAGTGGATTATCATATCGTTGGCATTTGTATTTAATTGCTGTTATATCGTGTATTAGTTATTGTTTTATGTCATTGGGTTTGTGGTTAAGTGTACCTTTTACTAGTTATCTTCCAGATAATTGGTATATATATTTGTTTATCTTATGTATGGCAATTATAACACAAATCGCAGTGGATAGTGAACAAGTTAAAGATGATGATAGTTTCCATCCACCACCAACTTATATGTTGCCAGATAAATATCGTATCATGCTTACGTATGCTTCATTAGTAGTAAATATTATTGTGATGGTACAGACATATGTTTATTTTGGTATAGCGGATTTGTCAAAGAAAAGTATATTAAGTCGTTATATATTGGAAAGATTTGGTGGATGGTATGCAGGTAATAAAATAGATTTCCTATATGAATGGTCAGGATTAATAGATATATTTATTGCAGTATATATTCTTTATTTGCAGTATAATTTCCAGGCGTGTGTATATGGTTTACCTGCTAGCTGGAATTTTTAAATATTCTAGAAGCAAAGTAAAAAGTAAAAGTAAAAATATAAAAGGTAAATTGTTTTGGAGTAATGAATTTTATGTATTCTTACTGGAAATTGTTTGTTCAATCATATCTAATTTTTTAATTTCATCATGTATTAATTTATCTAGTTTAGAAATTATTATTTCTTTAGTAATTTTGTTGCCTTTTTCTAGATTATCTAATTCTATATCTTCATAATCTATATCATCTTTTAATCTTATACTAGTTTCAGTACTATGTTTTTTATGGATACCACCACCACTATGCATTCTGCTAACAGTTTTAGATAATTCTTGATCTGCCATTTGAATGGTTATAGATTCTATAGTTTCTCCTGTATGCTTAGATTTGCTATCAATTTCCTTAAATAATGCACGACTGGTATTAATATAATATACAATTGTTGTATATTCATCTATAGCTTCTTTTAATTCTGGATATTCAGTTAATAATGATTTGTTAATAAATAAATTTTGATGGAATTCATTTAATAGTTTTTTATATGCAATATTAATATCATCTGTTTCGCTAACTTGTGAAGTATTTTGTTTTAAATTATTCCAGGCATATGTCCATAATTTTTTGGATGCATTTAAAAAATTATCAGTTAATATACCTTGATTATATTTTTTAATAACAAATAATCTTATATACTTTATAAAATATTTATAATATTTAAACAAAAAACCAACAGGAACTAACACTTTACCACCATTAGTGAGTTTTTCATATGCTAATAAATCTGCATAAGATAACATTAGTGTAGTGTCTATTAATAATGTTTCTGTTGATATATATTTACAATTATTATTACAAGATAAGGTTTCCATAATTTTGTCAATAGGTATTTTATTATTAATTAATTTTTCTATTGAATTATTAATTTCTTTCTTGTTATTCATAAAATAATATGAATAAAATGCTGGATTTTCTTTATTAGGATAAATTACTTTCAAATCACTAAATGTAATTGCTCTAAATTTACCTTCTTTTATTACATTACCATAACGCATATTATAACCTATTTTATTTGTTAATAATAAATCTGCATCGTCTATTGAATTCATTATTTTATTAAATATTTCTGAATATGTCATATTAGTTAATTCTAATTTATTTATAGTCTCATTAACATTATTTTCATTCTTTTTCTTTAACAATACAAGTATTTGATAATCATTTAATACTCCTTTACCCGCAAGATTACGATTACTTACATGAGAATGCAATTTCGATGCACCACCCTTTTGTTTCTTTTTTTTATCTAAATATTTTTTGGTTTGATATTTATATTTAGGTTTCTGTTTCTGCAGTTGGGGTTTCTGTTGCTGTGGTTGGGGTTTCTGTTGATATTGTTGTTTATGAGATATAGTTCCTGTTGTACAATCATTAGTAATTTTTTTTATTAATTCTAGAATCTGTTTTAAATACATACACATAATTATTGCAGAAAAACGGAATACTGATAAAACACGATATAATGCTTTTTCATTCTTTTCTAAATAATTTATATCTGTTGTGTAAATTTTTAAATCTATATCATCTGTATCCAATTTTAAAAATGGTAGTTTTTTCGGAACATTTTGATTAAATGCAACACCACCCATTATTACTGCATTATTAAATTTATCAATACGAACATTACGTGAAACAACAGGATAATAATCACTTGCAAATAAATCAATTATCATTTTATGTAATGTTTCTGGTCTAATAGTTTTAATACGAGGATTAGCATATGCATATTTTATTTGATATTTTAATTTTGATATCAATTGCGGAGATATTCCAAATAAATCTCTAATTCCACCTGGTAATTCATAGATTTTTTCTTTATTTATCTTATGTTGTTCCATACTACTATTACTATTACTATTATTTACTATTATTTACTATTATTTACTATTATTTACTATTTAGTTTGATTATTTTTTTCTTGATATTAGTTTTTTTGCATAAAATTAATAAAAATTGATTTACCAGAATGAATAAGCTTATTATTACAAGTGTTCACTTATCATTGCCCTATCATGGCTGCTTATCCCCCTCTGAAGTATCACAAAGATTTTGAAGTCTTTCCCTTTGATTGGAATGTCAAGTGCGATTCTCAACCATTGGTTGAGTTGAACGGCACAACTTTCACCATTCGCGACAAGCTCATTGCAAACTACGTGAAAATCATTATTCGACCCCATGAAAAGGGCTTGAATTTCGAGGAAATTCAACTCAATGTTATGAAGGTATGCAATCTGGAGAAGATGTTGGCGAAAATAAGTGCAAAGGAAGCCCCCAAGAAGAAAAACAAGCCGAACGAGTTTATGAAGTTCTTCTACAACAAAAGCATTCACACCAAGCTGATGGATATCATTAAGAAAACCAAGGGATATTTTCCCAAGTTTGACTTTGCAAGCTACGACTACACGATTTTTGAGGCAATCGAAACCCCAACTTTCTACGTCATTGAGAAACGCCCCAAAAACGCGTTTGCTATTGCATTGTGCAACGAAGCCATTTACTATGTGTTTGTTTACAATGACATCGTGTTGTTGAACTTTAGCGAAAGCAATACATTGCATTTCTAGAATACATAGTAGCTAGATAGAATAATTATTTTTTTATTTACTTTAACAAAATTGATTTATCAATTATTAACCACTAACTATAAAATATAATTTGCACATTCCGAAAGCCAAAAGGCTTACGAAGTAGTATGCGTTTCCAAACACCTTGTAATTGTTCCAATTCTAGAAACAATTTTATAAGTTCTAAAATACAATTTACTATCAATCCAGAAACAGGATACCAATCCGTACTAAGTCTTTCTAGAATACCTGCAAATGAAACTATCTTAATTGAATATCCTTGTGCTACATTATATGGTGAGTCTGATATTGACCGCGGTTTACAAACTATTATGAAATATATCATTCTAGCAGAACAAAATAATCCAGGTATTAAAAATTTATATCCTCGTGATAATGATATATACACATTTCCACGTACAACAATGATTAAACAAATTCACAAAATTATAAAATCAATTCCAACCAATCAAAAAAAAATGAAATCATTCTTTGAAAAATATACCAAAACCGAACTAGAATTCTACTACGCAAAATATATATTCAACGCATTTGAAGGATTTGATTATGGACCACTAACACTACCTTATCTAGCCAAATTTAATCATTCTTGTAGTAGCAATATTATTTTCAACTTTGATTCAACTAGTGGTGTAATGATAGTCAAAACTACACAAAAAGTAGAACGCGGAGAAGAACTATTTAATTCTTACCTATTTAATAAAAAAATTCCTAATCATAAGGAATACTTATATAACCATTATGGATTTATTACTGAATGCAAATGTTAATTTTTCTTATTTTTTTCATCTAGTCTTTCATCTATTCTTTCCTCAACCGCTTCCGCTTTTGCTCTTCAATACCCGCCAATCGTTGTGCTATAATATCATCATCATCAGTTTCTGTTTCATCCGGATCAATATCAGAAGGTTCGATATTATTCGTAAGCGCAGGGCTACGGGTTAGCAAAAAGGGTTGTGATTGTAGTGGTTGCGGTGGTAGCATTGATAGATTTTGTTGTGGTGGCAACAGAATAGGAGACATCAGTACTTGTGGATAATAATTAATTCCATTTTGTCGTGGAAGGAAACCAGGATACATAGGATTTATAAGTGAATTTGCACCATTCAATGTCATTTGCGCTCCGGATTGCATAAACAACCCGGGAATACTATTTAAATTAGTTAGAAGGA
>Ga0214921_10002565_pt1 | contig 29324 bp, 30 predicted proteins | sample LL1505_MetaG_FD_177992 | JGI IMG/M metagenome (GOLD analysis project Ga0214921, IMG submission 177992) | Freshwater microbial communities from Lake Lanier, Atlanta, Georgia, United States - LL-1505 | ecosystem: Environmental > Aquatic > Freshwater > Lake | place: USA: Georgia | collected...
GATATGAGTTGTGAACTAGAAATATATCCTAGAGTTCCTAAACCCACTATACTAGAAGTTATAGTGGATTGAATAGTAGATATTGTAGATAGTTGATTAAATGGTGTTACACTAGATAAATAAATGTTTCCTAAACCATTTACTGTCGATATGAGTTGTGAACTAGAAATATATCCTAGAGTTCCTAAACCTACTATACTAGATGTTATAGTGGATTGTGTATTAGTTCCTAAACCATTTACTGTTGATATGAGTTGTGAACTAGAGATATATCCTAAGCTTCCTAATCCTACTATAGATGATTGAAGCTCTGGAGTGTCTATTAAACCTATTGTTGTAGATATTAATTGACTAGTTGATATATATCCTAGAGTTCCTAATCCAATTAAACTAGATGTTATAAAAGGTTGTTCTAAAGTTTGGATTGAGTTTAAACTAGAAGTAAGTTGTGAACTAGAAACATACCCTAGATTTCCTAAACCGATTAAACTGGAAGTAACAGTTGATTGATTTCTTGTATTTAATCCAGAAACAGTTGAAATAAGTTGTAAAGAAGAAATATAACCAGCAGTCCCTAAACCTTTGACAGTAGATGTTAAATAGTTTGTAACATCATTTATATTCACTGATGTGCTAAAAGAAGCAAGAGATGATAATAGTTGACTAGAAGAAATATAACCCGCAGTTCCTAACCCATCCACTGTAGACGTAAAATTAGGCGCTAAGTATTTAGGAATACCCATAAGTGTAGAATTTAATTGTGATGATGATACATAGCCAATATGAGATAGATTTACAATTGTAGAAGCAAGTTGAGTGCTAGAAACATATCCAATTGTTCCCAATCCTCGCACCGTTGATTGAAGTTGTGTGCTTGAAATATATCCTAAATTCGCTAAACCAACTATTGTAGAAGTTACGTTTGTTGCGGTTCCTACACCGTTTACTGTTGATTGTAATTGAGAACTAGAAATATATCCTATTGTTCCTAACCCAACAACAGTGGATGTTAAATTATTAAGTGTAACTGATCCAGCAGTTGATAAATAACCTAAGTTACCTAATCCTGCTATTGTTGACTGTAAACTCAATGTTGATACGTATCCTATTGTGCCTAATCCTCTTAGTGTTGATGTAAGTTGAGGTGTAGAAACATAGCCCAATGTTCCTAACCCTGTTGTTGTTGAAACTAAAGCAAATAAGAATGTGCTTGTATTGGATGAACTTCCTAAAATATTTGTTCCAGTGTTGATCCAACTGCACGATTTTTCTTTTAAACGTAATAAGTACTGAGAAGTTGATGCATCATATGAAGTAAATGAACCTCCTACTAAAAATGTATTACTTGTTTCTGGATATATTGAATATACTGAATTATTAAATCCAGTTATGATAGGAAAATCTGTTAAATAAGAACCATTATTACTTAGCCTTGTTATATAACGATTTGAATTTCCATTATAAGATGTAAAATCACCTCCAATTAAATAATCATTGGTTGTATCTACTTGTGCAATTCTAGCAGAAGCATTAAATCCAGAACCAAATGAGTTATAAATTGTTCCATTGGCAGAAAGTTCTACAACATAATTTACAGATGTTCCATTATAATTTGTAAATCCACCTACAATTAGTAAGTTTGTATTAGTTAATAATTTAACGTAGTAAACAGAATTATTAAATCCAGAACCACTTATAAAATTGATAGAATCATATGAACCATCAGAATTAATATGAGCAATTCTTATTGGAAAGTATATACCATTATATGTTCCAAAAGAACCACCAACATATACTGAATCATCCGATCCTACTGCTATTGTATATACTGGCGCATCAAACCCAAATCCAATACTGAATGTTGGATCAAAGAATCCTGCTGTTGTTAATCGTGCCAACGATGGACAATTATTTGAATCATAAAAACTGAATGCGCCTCCAACATATATCTTATTATTCGACGTTAATACAATTGAATATACTGAATTATCAAACCCTGGAACTGAATTAAACGTGGAATCAACAGAACCATCCGAATTTAAACGGATAATATATTGATACGTAGAACCATTATATGCGTTAAAATCCCCTCCAACTAGTATCTTATCATCAGACTGAACTGTTATTACACGGACAGAAGCATTAAACCCTGTTCCTATGCTAAATGTGGTATCAACAGAACCGTCAGTATTAAAACGAATTATACGATTATATGTTACACCATTATATGATGTAAAATCACCACCAACTAAAACCTTATTATTTGATTGTTTTGCGATTGTTCTTACAGTTCCATTTAATAGTGTAGCCGTAAAGGTCCCATCAATCGCTAAAGATGGGCTCGAACGCCATAATGAACCATCAGAACCAATAAATAAACCATATACACATGGATCAACACCAGCAGCATTTGGGTCAATATTAATCCCATCAGAATAATAATATAGTGTTGTCCCTGCTGGTCCTTGATCTCCTTGTGGACCTGTTGGACCTGGTGGGCCTCTAAAACATCCACATTGTTCCAATAAAGTTTTGGCATTATGAATAGCAGTAAGCTGAGAGGCTTGCATTACTCTATCATACGAGTTTTATTTCAAATTTTTTTTCTTAATGGCTTAAAAATACAGTGATTGTATAATGTAGGCGAGGAAACTCGCCTAATAGCTCTATAGTACAGTGGTTAGTACATTGGACTTTGAATCCAAGAACCCCAGTTCGATTCTGGGTAGGGCTATTTTCTGATGTGGTGTAGCGGTTTAGCATAGAGCCCTTTCAAGGCTTTGACCCGGGTTCGAGTCCCGGCATCGGAACTATGATACGTTCGTATCGTTTACCATATTAGCTCAGTCGGTAGAGCGTCGGCCTTTTAAGCCGAATGTCACGGGTTCAAGCCCCGTATGTGGTATTTTTTTGATATTATATTATAGTATCGAAAAAATACTAATAAAGTAGATGACAAATAATTTTGTTATAAATAATCCTCTTACAAAAATGAAAAGTAGAAAATTACATCGTAATAAAGGGAGTAGATTTTTAATACCCAAAACCCGTTTTAGTAATAATATTGAAGAGAGATATATACCTTATGATAATAAGAATAATTATAAATTACCACTTAACTACTTTTCAGGAAGAAAGGGGTTCAGAGGTAAACATCGTGAATCTATAAATACGGATAAGTCAAATATGAGTCATATGCCATCGGATATTAATATAAATACTGTTTCAAAATATAGAAAAAATACTTTACAGAAATTAAAAAATAAAAAAAATTATTTTTTAGATGGTGGTGTAATTGAAAAAACGAATCCTCTTTTTGAAAAAAAGTTACAGAATCTTTATAATGAAAGAAAAGATTTTGTAAAAACATTAAATATACGTAATCGAAAAAATATGACTAAATTAAATACGCTTGATTTTAAAATTAAAGAGTATGTAAAAAATGGTTATCATGGATTAAGAACTTCTACGCGTAAAATAATGAAAAATCTTAGTAATAATTTACGGGTTTAAACATATATTTATTTATATATATAGGAAATAATTCCTCAAACCCCCATATTTCAGTGGATAGAAGATCGCCCTTCTAAGGCGAAGGTCGTAGGTTCGAGTCCTACTGGGGGTGTTTTTTTATAATGGTAATTATAAAGAATATCTACTTTAATAGATGTCATCTAAATAGAAATTTAACTGGAAAAGACTTCCGAGCAAAAATGTTCGTAAAAATAAAACACGAAATAATTAGGTATGAACGTATCTACAAATGCGGTATATATAACGAAGAGTAATACCAATCCCTCAGAAGTAATAATAATGTCAGTAGTTATGATAGTAGGGATGATACTTATATGTTTGTATATTGATTTATATTGTGCCTATAGATATTAGATGGGGACATTTACTCCTTTACTATATGGACTTTTTATGGCCTCTATAGATGTAATAATGCTTGGAATTATAAAAATGGTAAGCACTGGTGCTATTAAAAATATGTATTGGATGGCAATTCCTACATTGGTGTATGCGTCACAACCTTGGATTTTTTTACAATCACTCCGATTTGAAACAATGATAATTATGAATCTTCTTTGGGATCTAATTAGTGATATATTAGTAACAGGCAGTGGATTATTATATTTTAAAGAAAAAATATCTTCAACTAAGATGATTGGTGTGGGACTAAGTATCTTAGGCATTTATTTTATGAGTTGTGAAAAGGCTGACGCTTGTTAATGGTTGTTTTTTAATCGTAAATAATGAATATCTCCTATTAACTTTTTTAAATCATTTTCAACATCTTCAAATTTAGAAGCTTTTACTTTTTCAAATAATTCTTTTGTAGAATTATTATATTCTTCTATAGACCATTTTGTACTTTCAAGAGTTTTCTTTTTAAATTCTTCTAAACATTCTGATTTTACTGCTTTATAAATACTTACTGATCTCCATTGTTTATCTTTATTTTTTTTTACTTCATCTGATTTTGCAGCACCCATATGAAATCCATTACATATAATAGAATCCCATTCAACAGGATAGGATTCTTTAAAATCACTAATTTTTCTCATTTGTTTTATGAAATCATCTTTATTATAAAATGCTTTCATCATATTACAAGTTGAACAACAAGTCAATACATTGTCAATACTATATCCTTTAGAAGTATCTTGTCTATCTAAACCATTTCCTACAATATTTTTAAATCCGCATAAATAACAAGGTTTGTAAATAAGTTCTTCATATTGTTCTTTTGTTAAAGTAAAATCATAGCCTCTTTTTTCTTCATTTATCCTTTTAACATAAATATAATGTGATGGAATTTTATGGACGTAGATTTTCCATTTATCATAAAAGTTTTTTCTTTCATAATCTTCTAATATATTTGTTTGTTGTTTTGTGATAAGTGATGCTTTTTTAATAAAGAATACTGGATGTAATATATGTTTCATACGATTACAATGTTTACAGCAAGGAATACAATTATCTAATATATAACCTTTCGTATTATCAACTCTATCAATTCCATTAATTTCTTCTATATTGTAATAATTACAGTAAGAGCAAGGTTTCTGAATTAATTCAAAATATTCTTCTTTTGTTAAAGAAAGTTCTTTATTTCTTTTTTCTATTGAAGTACGTTTAAACATATTCCAATTGTTTTCTAAATTTCTTTTCGCTTCTGCTTGATAATTTCTAATTCTAACAGGTCGTCTTGCTTCTACTGCTTGTTGAACTGCTCTACAACTAGGACAAATTTTACTATCACTACCTTTACTATTTTTATAAGGCTCATATGTTTTACTACAATGATTACACTTGATTACTTGTGACATTCTAATAGAAGTTCACAATTAACCTTTAGACTTTCACCCAGCCGGGTTAATATTTTTTTATTTTTTTAGTATTTTATATTTGTATTTTAATTTTTATCTTATTATTTTAATTTTATTAAGGATATACAACAACCAAACACACGTAGTATGCTTAGTTGGAGTAGGCCAACGTTGATTCCATTCTTGGTTCTCCAAGAATATAACAGCTCTCCTTATAAATACAACAACATATATTTATAATTCCTCTGTTAAACTACATCTCTGTAGGGACCGACTATATCTTAGGATGGTATTGCCACCCCACCGACATTTAGTCTGTGAACTGCATCCATAGTTTTTCAACCTTAGGACTTGGCTGCGGATTAACTCTATTCATAACGTTCTTACCATACCCATGAATTTCTCCTTGGTGCTACTGGGCAGATCTTTCGACCCCAGAGCGGTATTTATGACTTGACGAGTACTTCCCGCAATTTGACGGTGTTGCCTCATGATATTTCCAGCAAATATCAAGTGTTATTAGACTAGCGACCCCTTTTTCGGATCACTCTTAGCAGCATGGCATTTCTCATTTATGACATTATTAGTGTCATAAATCCTTAATTTGAGAAAGCAATTCCGCCCATTCCTGACATCACTCTTAATACATTGTAGTTGGTGGCGAACACGTATACCTGAGAAGATGTGGTGGTGCCGACAGTGTTGTTGGTGAGTGTCAGCAGCAGGGTTGTGTTATCAATACGAGATAAGTTGCATGTGCCAGTGGGCTGGTGTGTCTCGGGTTGGAGAGCGAAGGAGTATACGTTGATACCAACCGCAGGCACGTTGGTGTGGTGCTGGTAGGGTTGGACCTCGTTGAAATAGCGGCCTTCGCGGACTTGGAAGCGATCGTGGCCGTTGAGCTGGAGGAGCGCAGTGACTACAGGGTTCTTGCCCGCCATGCCCTCTACGCGGGTAACGGAATAGCCAGACTCGAGAACGGCTCTGTCCCACCAGTCAGAGAAGTTGAAAGGCTGTTGACCTTTCCAAGGGTTAACGACGGTATCATCGCAAGATACGAAGGAATCGCGTTGGACAACCCAGATTAGCTCCTTGCAAGGGTGGTTGAAGTTGAGCTTGAGCTTGTTGCTAGAGCTGGTCACGGACTCGGCACCAGTGAACTGTAGGGTCTCAATGAGGTATTCGTGAGACACCTGAGCGAACTTGCGGCGCTCGTCAGTGTCGAGGTAGATGTAGTCGACATACAGAGAAGCAGCCTGTAAGTTGGCGGCATACACACGGTCGCGGATGGTGTGTGTGTTGGTGAGTTGGGGGCTGATGTCCCAGCAGAGATTGCGTAAGTCGTTGAACTCTAAGTTAATGCGGACCTCGTGGTATTGGAGGGCGATTAGAGGTAAGGCGAGGCCAGGGTTGCGGCAGAACCAGAACTGGAGGGGGATGTAGAGAGTGTAGTCAGGGGCGCAGTTGACTACTTCGTTACCAGAGTTGGGCTCACCAGGGGCGCAGTCATCGTCGCAAGGCTCGCCACCTTGGACTAATAAGTTGGTTAGCACGGGGACGTTACCAACCATCTTGGCGTAACCACCTTGTTTGCCGGCTTCTTGGGTGAGTTCATTCCAGATGTGGAGCCAGATGCCATAGTGTTTGTCAATGCGTTGACCACCGATTTCGAGTTCAACAGACTTGATCAGATTGTGGCCTACCCAGTTGAGCCAGCGGAATTGGGCACCAGAACCGTCACCAGCCTGGAGGGTTACACGGGGGAGTGTGGCCTGGAGATAGATGCGGTGGATTAAATCACCATTGCGTTGAATGGTGCATGTCACACGCTTGCCAAAGCCAGGGGAGCCATTGAAAGGGTTCTCAATGGACTCCATGGCGAAGTTGGTGTGGCGGCGATACACCTGCTTGAAGAAGGTGATCTGGGGGTTACCTGTGAGGTATACGTCTTGAGCGCCATAAGCTACGAGCTGCATTAAACCACCGCCTGTCATTTCTTATACCCTTGATTTAGAAAAAAATTTTGATAAAACGAGAAAATCAGCCGGGAGATTTAATAAAATAAATGTTAAAAAATAACATTATACTATTATTTTACGTATATGAATAAAGGGGGTCTAAATATATTTATTAAATTAGGTATTAGAATAATCATTATGTTACCAAAGAATAGTTATGACACTTTTTTTAGAACAAAAATATCTAAAAAGCCTACAATAGAAACAAAAACAACTTTAGATACTTTACATAAAAATCAAGTAAAATTAATGAATGATAATGAAAATGAACTAGATAAATTAATAAAAGAAAAATTAGATTTAGCAAATGTTTTAGAAAACTCTAAAAACGATATTGAGGCAGATCAAATAGAAAACCGTTTAAATGAAATTAATAATAATATTCAAATAAGAAGAAATAAGAATGAATTTTTTGATTATTTTTTAGATACAGGGGATATTTTATATAAATATTATGATATTCAAGATAAGATTCAAGATGGAACATTAGTTTCAAAACGTTCTAATAAGAAAAAACTTGGAAATATTTTTGAAGCGCTGGAAACTGCCGCGAAAGAAAATGGGACTAATAGTAATATTATTGAAATAAAAGATGAGTCTGACTTTATTTCACGTGATAAACTATTAGAAGATTATTTAATCAAAATACATCCAGAGTGTGTAAAAACTATTAATAAAGAAGATACATATGGTGAATGCCCAGATTGTGAAACTGAAATGGTTTTTTCTCCTAATGAAGCAATGTTTACATGTGTAAATTGTGGATCTCAACAATTTATATTAATGGATTCTGATAAACCTTCCTATAAAGATCCTCCTAGAGAAGTTTCATATTATGCCTATAAACGTATTAATCATTTTAATGAATGGCTTGCGCAGTTTCAAGCAAAAGAATCAACAGATATTCCTCAAGATGTATTTGATGCTATTTTAATTGAATTAAAAAAAGAAAGGATTATAGATACAAATAATATTAAAGGGACGAAAATTCGTGAAATTCTAAAGAAGTTAAAATTAAATAAATATTATGAGCATGTTCCTCATATTATAAATAGATTAAATGGTCAGAATGCTCCTATTATGAATCGTGAAATAGAAGAAAAGTTACGTTATATGTTTAAGGAGATACAACCTAGCTTTCAAAAGTACTGTCCATCTGGACGAAACAATTTCTTATCGTATTCATATGTGCTATACAAGTTCTGTGAACTTTTAGAATTAGATGAGTATTTACCTTGTTTCCCTTTATTAAAGAATCGTGACAAGTTATATATTCAAGATAAGATATGGGAACTCATTTGTAAAGATCTTCGTTGGCAGTTTATACGTAGTATATAAAGATATTTTTAATTATTATTTTTAATAATGAGAAAAAAATATTTTTTTTTATAATTTCCGGCATTACAGAAAAATCCACTTAAATAATTTCTAATTTAATAATATAATGACAGAAAATATTAATAAATATAATGAAGGTAAAATATACAAATTATTATCTAACAACTTATACTATTATATAGGTTCAACTATAAATAGTTTAAATAAAAGATTATCGTATCATAAGCAATCATCAAAGAAATTTCCAAATAGAAAAATATATAAATATATAAATTCTATTGGATGGGATAATATAAAAATAGAATTAATTGAGAATTTTTCATGTTCGCATAAAAAAGAATTAAATGAACGTGAAAATTATTATATTAAACAACATATTAAAGATGAAAAATGTTTAAATATTAAAAAAGCAGTATTAAACAAAGAAGAAATAATACAGCAACACAAACAGTATCGTGAAGAAAATAAAGATAAGTTAAAAGAATATTTTACACATTATAATATTGTAAATTCTATTAAAAGAAATGAATATAATAAAGAATATGTAAAAGAAAATGAAGAAAAGGTAAAAAATGCTAGAAAGAAATATTATGAGAATAATAAAGAATTAATCACACAAAAAAATAATACATATAAAGAAACTAATAAAGAATTAGTAGCAAAAAGAAAAAAAATATGGGCAGAAAAAAATACAGAACATATAAAATCACATTCTAAAGAATATCGTGAAGAAAATAAAGAATATATAAAAGAAAAAACAAAGAAATATTATGAAGAAAACAAAGAAAAAATTCTTGAAAAATTCAAAAAATATAATGAAACAAATAAAGATAAATTAAAAGAAAAACAAGCAGAATATAGAGCAAAAAATAAAGAACAAATTCAATGTAACTGTGGAGGCAGTTATATAAAATTAGGTAAATCGAAACATGAAAAAACAAATAAACATACTAAATATATTATTGAGCAGCAGGTTTTGACACACAAATAGAAACTAAATTCATATTCATGTACAACGCAGCACTTGCCATATTTGATACACAATGAACTAATATGTCACAATGAGATAATAATGCGATTTCTAAATAAGTATTTTCTAAATCTTCTAAAGATAAATACTCTCCAGATGCGTGAGGAGCATCACCTTTATTCGATTTAGCACGTTTAATATTTGTTTCATATATAGGAGATAATTTAGATTTATAAAACTCATAATCTTCTTCATTATCAATTCTTAAAAAGTATTTTGTTTTCTTTGAAAATGTATCTAATTTAGATATTGCTTCTAAGTACTCTTCACGAGTAGGCATTATTCCAGTTGGCTGTTCATCTGCCAATGCGTTTGATCGCACAAAGACACCTATTACTTGCTGACAGTCGCTTCTCATTTCATTTACCATTTTATCAAGACGTTCTTGTAAATGTGGTAATAAATGTAAATACTTATTAAATGCTTTATTATAAGGTTCTAATTTATATCTATTTTCATTATAGTACTCATATGCCTTTCTATGAGTTAAATCAAATTTAGTAAAATCAAGACCATCATAATTATAAGTAGTATCAATAGGTATATCTTCTTTATATTTTTGAAAAAGTTTTGAAAATATTTCTATATTTTCACCTATAAAAGGTTTATGATGTGTTTTACTTGCTAATACATTAAAATCTATTTCTCTTGTATTAGGATATAATACTAAAAAATTAACTAATCTATTTATATTACAAAATAAACCTGACCAATGACCATTAAATACTAGCTTAGGATTCTTAGTTTCATCATAATCTTCTAGTGGTTCCTTTATTTCTGAACTATATATGTATAAAGTAACAAATATAAAAGAAATAAACAAAATTATATAAATATAATTTTGTTTCATATACCTATTTATATGTTAGAATCCGTATTTATTTATAAAATATTTTAGTTAGAAATTCATTTTTAGGGGGATCAGAAACACATATTGATTTTTGGTTTCTATTCATAAATAATGATGCTGTAGCCATATTTGAGCAACAGTGAATTAATACTTCACATTGTGATAAAAGTGCTATATCTAAATATGTATCTTCAAGTTCTTCTAAAGGTTTAAATTCTTTTGTATAACTATGAGGAGCATCACCTTTATTTGTTTCTGCTCTTTTAATATTTGTATAATAGTTATTAGGTAAAACTGATTTGTAAAACTCTAAATCTTCATAGTTATCTATACGTAAGAAAAATTTAATCTTTTTAGATTTATCTAAATCATTAATTGCTTTCATATATTGTTCTCGTGTTGGCATTTTTCTAGTTGGTTGTTCACTTGCTAACGCATCTGAACGAATGAAGACTCCAACTACCATATCGCATTCTGATTTCATTTCTTTTACCATTAAATCTAATTTATTTTGGGTATGAGGTCTTAATTTAATATATTTTGAAAACGCATCACTATAATTATTTAATTTATTTCTTTTTTCATTATAATAATGATATGCGTTATCTGCACTAGGTAATCCTAAAAAATCGTTACCTGATATATTTAATATATCATCTGCTTGAATGTAAGGTTCTTTATAATATTCAAATAATACTGAAAAAAGTTCTACTTTATCTCCAATAAAAGGTTTATGCTTATTAATATCAGATTTTACATTAAATTCTATTTCAACAACATTTGGAAATAACATTAAATAATGAATTAATCTATTAAAATTACAAAAGAAACCAGAATGATGTTCATTCATTACGAGTTTTAACTTTTTAGATTTATCTAAAAATCTATCATCAATATGTCCTTTCCATTTAGTATATTTAAAATATTGCGGATACATATACTCAATATATGATTGTTTCATATTATTATATAAAATTTTTCCTATTATTATAATAATTATTATCATAATAAATAAAATTATACTTATTATTTTATTATCTTTCATACCTAATTATCCAAAAGGATATAATGCTACATTTCCAGGATCTTCACCGGTTCTTATTTTTTATAAAAAATAAGTCTAGCCGAATTTTTTATAATTCGGTCATATCTTTCATCTCTTTTCTTACAACTTTAGGATATTCTTTCGTATAATATTCAACATCTTCTTGCGTAGGGACATGGGATGATACAAGTTGAACTAACGTTCCTGGAGATTGACTAAACCCTTCCATACTTTTACGAATTAAATAACCAGCCCCTAGTATAAAAGCAAAACCTAAAATGAAATAAAAGATATTAAATTTATATTTCATCTATTGATACTTTATAACTTACCACCAGGGAAGCCAACTAAGTTAGCACCAATACCAAACCCTGCGCCTTGGCGAGCCGTAAAAGAGATAGAAGGAGATACTAAATCCAGAATCGCAAATACAACCGCTGCAGTAACACCTAGAGCAACAACTTCTTTAATAGGTAAACTCTTCTTAGGAATAAAAATAGCAACCGCCGCAATCGCTAAACCTTCCACTAAATATTTAATCGCGCGATTTACAACTTCAGTAGCACTAGTGTTCATTTCTATATTGCTTAAAGATTAAAATATTATAGATTGTATAATGAGTTCAGAAGATCATGAAGATTTTCTAAGTGCTGATCCTGAAATTCCGGGACAGCGTTGGTGCTTACTAAGTTTTCTTTCACCTGAAAACGTACTAAAAAAGAAAGATGTATATTTTTTTAATGAATTTGTTTCAAAGTTTGAGTTTAATATGAAAACCAAACTCATTGAAGAGTTTCTAGCAAAACTTACACAAAATGTAAATGATTCTCTTGAAACTCATGCCGTTGAATTTGAGAAACAAGATCTAAGTGGTGTTGCTACAACATGTAGAAATGCTAAACTACGTGTAGATAACGTATTAGGATCTCTACAAGATTTTGTAAAGAAGAACACACAAGAAATGACATATGATAAACTCAAAGAGAATTATGATGATTATATGTATGTAAATAGAGATAAACTAGAAGAAGAATATTATAAGATAAATGAGTTTCACACTACAGTTCGGGGACTAAAGATCCGCGGCGTGTATGGAAGCCAAGAAGAAGCAAATATTCGTGCGAAGAAACTACAGAAGCAAGATCCTGTATCCAATATTTATTGCGCAGAACTTGGTAAGTGGCTGCCTTGGGACCCTGAGCCTTCCCAGATTAAGGAGCAAGAATATGCTGAAGATGAACTAAATACATTAATGAAGAAATACAAGGAAAATGAAGAAGCCCGTGAAGAGTTTTATCGCGATAAGAAGAATAAGAATCGTGATCGTAAGATTGAGAATATTGCAGGTCCTTCTCAAACAAATACATCTATGTTTGATGAAGTAGGTGATCTCGCTATCCAGCGTAAACTACAATCTAAGATTGAATAAGTAATATAATATGATTCTTTGATTCAAAGAACTAATATTGTATCTAAGCTGTTAGTGATCTACATTTATTTTGTTGGCAGAACTGACCCTCAGGGCATGTTACACCTAAACAATCAACAACTCTAAACGCTTCAGCATATTTATAACTCATATATGTAGCAATACCACCTAGAACTAATAAAGCTAATACTAAGCTAAAAGGATTTCTAGCAAGTTTAGCAGCCATCTAGTAATATCAAGGAAAAACCGGGAGAGTTGTAGGCTTCAAAGCCGGCTGTTTTTCATCAACACAAACGCCATTCATACAACGTGTACCAAATGCGCAAGATTCCATATCAACACCACACATCTTAGGATTATCAAATCCTTCTAAACGAAAATTTATACGATATACTCTATCTAAAATTAGTAACACAAGACCAATCAATGCTAAAAATAATAAATCAGAATATTTTATTTCCATCCTAAACCTTTCTAATATTTATTTGAGGACCTTTTAATCTTCTAGCAGCGCTGGGATCATATCCATCATTGCCTTCATTTTCTTTATGATATTTGGCAGAATGTTGCCAGAATTCTGGTGCTCCAATACGGAAATCACCATGCATATTAGCTTTATACCAAAACATGGAATCTTCTAACTTATTACTTTGTGTCGTATTATCAATTACCAAACATTCATAGTTTTGTGTACACTGATCCATGACTTGACAGAAGAATTCAAATGAAGGGAAAGCAGAACCATAATTTTCATAAATACGTTTTCTATTGGAAGCATAAGGTTCACGTAATATAAATACATAATCTACATTTGTTCTTAAAGCTGGCTGAATACCTAGAGGATATTGCATCGTAATTAGAAAGAAAACTTTTAACCAACGCCCGTTCATGAATAAATATTTAATATTCTTATCGTGTGTCCATGAATCGTCATACATACAATCATCAAGAATCATAAATGAACGAGGGTCAATACGAGTTTGAACACCTTTTTCTTTATCGTCCATAATCTTCATCATCATAAGTTTTTGACGTTTACAGAAGTTTGCTAAAATTATAGGGTTGTATTCACCATGAATGAAAATAGGGGGAATCATTTTTGAGAAGAAACCGTTTGATTCTTCTGTCCCTGAAATCACTGTGCCAAGAGGCATATCTTGGTGATGGTATAAAAGATCTTTTACCAATGTGGATTTACCAGTTCTTCTTCTACCAATAAAAACACATACTGAATCTTGTTGAATTTTTCTCATATCAAACTTTTTTAATGATACATTCATTGCTGAAGCCATAATATATATAGTTCTAATAAAAAATTAATGCGTTATTGAACTTAACAATCATTCTATATCTGAAAAAAGATGGAACCAGCTAATACACTACTCCGGGGGATACCAATACCTTCGCCAAAATATACGTTAGGGCCTTTACCTGATAGTTTAAAAAAACTTAAATATTATACGAATATTCAAACACTATTCCCTTCATTAAAGAAACTATTTCAAATTCAAGATATTTCAAATGAAATATGGTTGGATAATAACTATAAAATTTCAAATGTTGAAATTTTTAATGAAGAAGATATTAAAGGGAATTGTAAAATTAAAGTGAATACTAAAAGTACTGAGGCATATTTAAAAGTTACACATTTAATTGATCCTGTAACATATATTAAAATGAAAAATGAAAATATTGATTATACTAATAATGCTGATTTACAAAAAAAAATAAATGATCCATGGAATCAAGCATATGTAGAAGCGCTTGCCACATATGCTCTTGGTAAATTAAAACAAGAAGATATATCACCTCATTTTAATTCTTTTTATGGAGCCTTTACTGCCATAGCAACAAAATATTGTTACAATATTTCTGATGAAGTCGAGAGTTATAGATTATATAAATGGTTTTGGAATGGTATTGAAAATAAGAATATTACAATAACTATTAATGGTGTTGAAGATGAAGTTGAAGCAAAAGAAGTATATGATGAAATTATGAAAAAACCAGATTATTGCTTAGATAATAATGAATCTTCTGAAGATTTTGAAGAATTAATTGATAGTAATATAAAAGAATTAGATACTACAGAACTAGAATCACTTGATTCACTTAGTATTAAATCTTTCATTTCTCAAAATAAAGAATCTGAAAATGAAAATAGTTCTGAAGAGGAAGAAGAGGAAGAAGAGGAAGTAAAAGTTTTATTAAATCTATATAATTTTCCTGTAATGATGATTTTTATGGATAAGAATGAATCTACAATGGATGATTTACTTGAAGATTATGAAGAAGTCGGTTGTGAACCTAACTCAAAACTTTGGGAAGAAAAATGGTCTGCTTGGTTATTCCAAGTGTTAGCTGCATTATCTGTTACGCAAACTTTATTTGGATTTATTCATAATGATTTACATTCAAATAATATTGTATGGGAATACACAGATGAATTATATCTATTTTATAAAACAAATGATGGAAAAATATTTAAAGTTCCAACATATGGAAAATTATTTAAGATTATTGACTTTGGAAGATCGATATATTCAATAAATGAACATATATTTATAAGTGATGATTTTAAAGAAGGAAATGATGCCGCAACACAGTATAACTTTCCAGAGTTAAATGGCGAGAACTCTGAAAAGAAGATTTATCCCAACCCATCATTTGATTTAGCGAGACTTTCCATAAGTATTTTTGAAAGTTTATATCCAGAATTTTCGAAAGGACCAAATTCTGATTTATGTAATATTTTATGGTCTTGGTTAATTGACATAGAAGGAAAAAATATATTATGGGATGATAATGAGGAAGAACGTTTTCCAGATTTTGAACTTTACACGCATATCGCAGAAAAATGTATGAATTCTATCCCAAGTCAACAAATTTATAAAAAGCCTTTCTCAAAGTTTATTGTAAATTCTGCTCCTAAAAATCAAAAAGTATATTCTCTATTTGTTTAAAAAGATATTTGTTCTAAAACTTAGGAATACCAACTTGAATTTCAATATCATCTGATTGCGATGATGTAAATGAAGCAAATGTAAATAATCCTGTTAAATAAGCAAGTAAACTACTAGAAGATTCTGGTAGTAACTGCATAATTAAAATAAATAATACCGAACCAATTATAAAATCACGTGCTAATGATTTTATTGTTGGTTCTTTTTTCTCAACAGTATAACTGCTAATAGCGCCTAAACCTGTTATTAAACTTCCTCCAAATAAAACACCTAAAAGGTATTCGTTCATATTCTGGGAAGTTTAGTGAAAAAAACGAATGAAACAAAACGCTTACTTATCCTAATGTTTCAAATTCAATAGTTTCTTCTTTTTTCTCTAAATCTTCAAAATCGTTGAGTGGTTCGCCTTTTGTATCTAGAATTTCTATGAAAGAATTCCTATCAGATGAATCACTGTAATCAGAATCAGAATCAGAATCATTAGAGTTATTCTCACCTTCCAATTTTTCATAACTAAAAACGGTATCTACATCTGAGAATTTGACTGATGGTTCTGTATCAACTTCAATAATTGGAATTTCAGATTTAAATTCTTGAATGTTTGATTTTTTTTCAGATTCAATAGTTGGTAAAGTTAGAACCGGAGTTATTTCAACAGGTTTTTTTGTTTCTTCTTTGATTTCTTCTGTAGTCTTAGATTTCGACTTTTTATCTAATAAATTTTGATCAATCTCAATTGCTTCTTTTGCTTCATCTATTTTGATTTCTTCTGTGTTTACTTCTTCAACCTCTTCATCTTCATCTTCTTTTAAATATTCTTTCAGTATATTCTTCACAGGTAACATACTACGAATAGACTGAAGAATACCATCTTGAATTAATTGTTCAATTTGACGTAAATTTCTTTGTCTTTCAATCGCAGTCCCATTGGGTGAAAATAAATATACATTTGACCATAAAATACGTGCGCATTCAATCATTGTATGATGAAGAAAATGTTCCACTTTTGGGATTGTAATTTGAAGTTTCTTTTGCTTTGATGTTAAACGAATAGCAGAAAGAACTTTGGTATGAGCAACAAAAACTGCGCTTAATAAATCTTCAAAATAGTCACACTTAATTTCTTTTAATAAATAACCAGTTTCTTTTTGAACTTTATCTTGATTCCAATCTGGAATACCTTTTAGTGTATTTTGAAAACTGAATAAAAGTTTTTTAGGATCTTTTTCAGACTCTTTTGTTTCTTCTAGAAGTTTTAAAAAATATCCTGTAATCGCTTGTAATGAATATGAAGTTAACTGTCTAGTATATTCAACTTTGGCATCGGCATATACATTGATTCCTTCCGATCCGGGTATATCCATTATCTTTTAAACAGTCATATCCTTTAATTTTTATTGAGCCGCAATGAAATATGCGAGTTGTATCCATGGAGAACAACCAATCCCAATTTGACGATACATATTTAATAGATTTTTATCTATTTCAAAAAGTTTAATAATATCAAATGGGTCATACCCTTGCGCACGGAGTTTAGAAATAGACTGTAATGTTATATCTTCTTTTTTTAATGGTTTTAATACATTAATTAAATTATATTTGTTGGCGACTTGATTATTTTTTATAGAACGAAAAGAATATTTTGAATTCATACAAATTGGAATACAACGAGATAAAATGGGCGGTGATAACTTCCATGGTTCGCGAGCTTCCAACATTGAAACAACATTTGGTGAAGATGTTTCAAGAATCCTTCGTAAAAATGCTTGCGCTTCTTGTGTTAAATCATCTGCCCCTTCAATCCAAACATATAATGGTTCTTTTGATCTTACTTGCTGATGTAGAATCTCTCGTCCTTCACGAAGACTGCGATCTATGCGAACATTCCAACGAAATAGTTTTGCGTTATGACTTTTTGCCTCTTGTCTTATGAAGAAGGATTTACCTGTTCCTGCTTCACCAGATACTAAAAAAGAATTCTTCTTTGAGATACTGTTCATTAGATTTAATTAATTATTTGTTTTTATACCAGTACATTTACATACTCTTTAATAATTCTTGGTATAATGCTTCATCATGTTCCGCATTTTTACTAATGCTTTGCATTAAAGGATTATTTTCAACCGCCGCTATCATTTCTCTCTGATTTCTCTCCATTGATTGATCTAATTTTAATGGAACTCTATATCTTACTTGACCAATATCTCCTACACCCGCATTGAAATCTAAACTTCTATTTACAGCATTTGCTCTATCATTTACAATATCAGCATCAATCTTCTTAGATGTTTGATGAATATCACCTGTAAATACTGCTAGTCCACCATTGCCAGACATTGGTGTGCGACCTTCTGATACACGTTCCTTTGTAGGATTTGTGCGCATATTATACGCAGATTCATGGCTTGTAAAATCTTGTAGTGCCCCAGTGGGAGTTCCAAAATACTCAGATTTAGCTGAGATTTGTCCTTTCTGTGTAGGTTTTGCTATATCATCAGGATCATATACTTTGAGTTTATTAGGTTGGCTGGCAGATGAAGGGATACCCATATAGTTCCAATTAATTGTTGTCTCCTTCACTGTTGTGCGTGCTATATCATCGGACCACACAGTAATAGCAGGGGCACCTTGAGCATAACCAACAGGAGTTCCAGTTTGTCTTATATTACCAATAGTTTCACCGCGATATGTGGGTCTTGCTCTATCAGTAAAGTGATTTGTAACTGCCCCAGTATCAGCAGGGGCTACATTGAGACCCATTGTGCGAGTAGATGTCGCATTTCTCTCATTAGGACGAATTTCAATAGAAGAACGGCCATAATCTGCCTCAGAAGCATCAGTATCTTTAGTATAATATGTTGTCATATTAGCGTTACGGAATCCAGCTCCACCATATTGTTGCGCCATAGGTGTGCGATAAGAACCAACAACATAGGATTCGCCAAATTCTTGAGAACCAGCAGGACCAATGAGTTCACTAGAAGTATCTGTGCGTGTAGTGTATTTCATAACTTGAATGGGGCGAGTTGCTTCTTTCTGAGCATCTTGAGCAAAAGCACCAATATAACGTTCACCAGATTGATCAATATAGAACGTATCTGGTTTATATTTTCTTACTTCACCAGGGTTTTCAGCAGAATTTGCTACAAAACGCTGACCTGGCACAATTTGTCCCTTGTAAGTAAGTTTGGGATTATCAGCTGTTCTGATATCATCCGTTTTAGGCATTTTCTCCATCATAAGTTGATTTACTTCCATTTGCTGGAATCCTCCTTTACCAGTAGAACCAAACTTTTCTCCCACACCAGCACCAACTCTTACTGGTTCAAATGGACGTTCGCCAGCACGACTTCTAGGTAAATCCATTCTGTCTTTCACAAAATCAGATGAATCTTCTAATCCAAATGGGTTACCAAAAGGTGTTTGAGTATTAAACATTGTTTCCACTTCTTTTTTCTTAATTTGTGTTACACCCGAACCTGTAAAAGAATCTAAAATTCCAGAATTTGTTTGAGGACCTACATTCTGGCGAACTCTGCCACCAAAAAAAGGGACCATATTATTGTGTGTAAAATCAGAAGATGCTAGCTTTTGACCAGATAAAGGACTTACAATAGAATCATCTTCAATATATGATGGATTCTGTTCATAACCATTTCGATTCATTGATACTTGTGGCGTAGCAGTATCAATTGGCTGAGGTGTAGGATATGTTTTAGCGGAAGGATCTCTTACACCACCATACGCAAATGCAGAACCTTTTGGTCCGGGAACAGGCTCACTAGGATAGATTTGACCAAATGGAGTCGCATATTGTAAATCTAATTCTTGATTTGGTCCTTTAACAGAATTTCCTTGTTCGTTTGTTTGTAACGGCGAAACAGGTGCTGGAGCACTATTATTTATAAGAAGAGGTTGAAAGTTCTCTTTTGTTTCTGATAGTTTTGTCACCAAGTATCCTAAGCCTACTAACCCAAATGCTGCTATGGCTTCCATCTAATACTACGTTGGCATTAGTGAGTTTTCTTTTTCTCCTTGTCAATATCTCTTGAAGGAATGAAGAAATCAAAAGGTGTTTCAAATACAAGTTGAGGTTGGTGAGGCAATGCTTCCCAGCGATTCCATCCAGTTGCTCGTAGAGTGCAAGGAGGATTTGTTAAGCGATTGAATAGCTGAGGGACAGATTCATCTTTGGGTGCGACATAAGGGGCATTTGTATACTTATTTGTTTCGGGATTATATTGAATATTATTATTCTTCACACGTGTGCTAAGTCTGTTAATATTAAATAAATCGGATTCTACATCAGTTTTCCAAGTATCATTTACAAAACTTGCTCCAGATTTTTGAATTCGTGTTGTTATATCAACCGGATAACTTTCATAGCAGTTTATACCCGGAGGGTTGGCATAGTACCTCAAAGCATAACTTGTAATACGTAAATCATCTTGAGTATGAAATTCATCCCATTTAGAGCGAGTCATATTTCTTAAAAAATCTTGACCAGAAGCCATTCTACTATTACAGAACTGTTAAAAGTTATTCTTAGGTATACTGTATGTTAAAACTTGTTTTTAGGCATACCATATGTTTAAAACTTGTTTTTAGGCATACAAGATTCTTTCTTGAAAGCTAATGGGGCATGAACAACAGGATAAGACCACATTTGAAACTCTTCTCTCGTAACTGGTGTAGCATTAATATCAATCTTTTCTTTAGGATTATCACGTTTAATAGAATCTGGTTTTTCAGATAGTTGATGTTTGCGCTCTGTTCCCCGTGTATTTGGTCTTGTTATTCCAATTAAATCAGATTCTAAATCAACTCTATTCCCTTTTATTTCGTAAACTTCGTTACCACCAACAATACCTAGTATATGTCTCTTTGGTGTATCACTTTGATACTCTTGGATAAATCTGTCATATACTTGTGGATTTTCACTTTTTTCAAACACATGAGAAGATGGTTTTTCATATGCTTCAAAATAACTATTAAACAGATCACTGCTCATCTATCCATACTTAGCAATTTACGTCGCGGATATAAGAACGACTGGGTAATCCACCATGTATCCAACCGGGTGAAGCGACTTCAGGGATTAGATTCTTAGGATTTTGAATATTTTCTTTCACTAAAGGAATTAATGGTGTGTATTGTTGAGTAAACTCTTGTTCACTTACAGTGCCACACTCTTTACCTTGGCGAACTTGCTCTGCGTGCTGTAAATATGTTTCTACTTCTGGATTGCCACGACCGCCGCCCATATAAGGGACTGTTAAGAAGGGACGGGCTTGCTGGCGAATATTACATTTATTATTCTTAAATTCTGGCTGATTTCTTAATACAGAATCATTATCAATAGAACTATTATTATAGCCATATCCCTCGCGAGGAAATAACATAACATTTTTAGAAGCTAAAGGATTCACTTCACGAGCATTAGGAACTAGATTTGTCGTAGCATACTTGCCAGGACCTAATGATTGACCAAAATATTGTTCAATACCACATGTATCATCTCTTGTATGTGTTAAACGATTGATCTCCATCTTCTCTGCCTACAATGTTATATTTAATTTTTCTAAATACTAAATATAATGCGCCCAGCTTCCAAAAAAACTACAAAAGATTTCTGTCGTTGTATTAAAAAAGTTCGTGCTATAGTGAAAACTAGATCTGGAACAAAAGAACAGTCTTCCCAATCGGGGAAGACTCTACAGCAGAAAAAAAAGTTTTCTGCTGAACAAGCAGCTATCGCTATTTGCACAAAAAGTGTTCTTCAAACAAAAGGGAAGACATTGCGTAAATTTAAATGCCGTAATGGTAAACTTTTTACTCAGAAAAAGAAGTATTAATTCGTTGCGTCCAGCCAAGGTATTAGTGCTCCTGCGGTTCCACTTTGAGCAGAACAAGCCTCTCTTCCACCTTCTTTACAAGTTTTACCCGGTATACGATATAACCAGTTCTGGTAAGAATCTACATCATTTGGAACAGTGGTTGAAGGTGTTGTATAGAATTGTCTTTGTGATTGAGATTTTCCAAAAACATCCGTAGGATCATTAATAAATTGTGTCTTGAAAAAATCTTCTAATCCAACAGCTACTTCTGGATCATATATAGAAGCGGCTTTAGAACGATAAGGGTTATCTTTAATCTCATTTACTAAAACATTCATAAAAGGGTTCTTTGCACTGGGATATGTTACTTTATCGCCAATCACTTGTTCTGGTAACTCTTCATTGACCGGGACATTAGTTTCAAAATTTTCTTTTATCATTCTTTCTTGTATCTTTGGAGTTCGTGCCTTTTCTTGATTATAAGCAAATAACCAATAGAGAGCATAAATACAAGCAATTAGTATTGAATAACCAAACAGTTCATGCGACTTTGTTTGCTGTGATAAAAATCCACCAAGTAATACTAAAATAATAAAGACAAATAATATATGATTTATAATATTTGTTATACAAAGACGTTGATCACAAAATACATAATAGGATTTGAATATTAATGAAACATCCTCCCAAATATATTTACTGCAACTCTGGTTTGCCATCTATTATTAAAAATCATCATTTTTATAGTTTATTCTTTTTCTTTTCTTCAAGTTTCTTCTTTAGTCTTTGTTTTACAAGAGAAAGTCTCGCACTACCTTCATTACCAGATTTACGTGCTAAATCCATATCTTCAAAGTTAAATACAGAACGGAAACTTTCTAGAATCTCTACAAACGCCGGATTACTTTGGAACTCACTGATCAGTTCTTCTGCTTCACGCGCAAGATCTTGAGGTTTGAACTGGCCTGTTTGAACCTTGTGTTGTAACTTTTTGCCAATTTTTTGAACAGCCTTCTGAATTAATTCTGGATTACCAGCTGATACTTTCATTAGGATTTCAAAAGCACGAGAAGGATCTCTTTCGCATGCTTCCACATCTTCTGCGCTAAATCCAAAATCTTCAGGGTTAAACTCTTTTACTAAATCTTCTGCGAGTTTAGCCATTTGACCTTTTAGAAACTTTTCAGGAAGTGGTGGTAGACTGTCACCCGCTTTTCCAAACATATCAAAAAATTTGGAAGACATCTTCTTAAAATCAACACCTTCCATACGAGTTCTCCATTCACGCATCATAGAATCAACCCATTCTTGAGGAATACCTTCAGTATCACCAGATTCGTAAATCACACAAAGATTTAATATAGAATTATATTCTTTAATTGCCTTTTGAGAATTTGTAGACAATGATCCCCAAATAGTGCTAGGAATAGTTACGCCAGGAAGAACTGTGTAATTTTCTGGATTGAGAGTTTCTTTTAACACTTGATTCTTATATTCAGAAACACGCTGTTCCTTTGATAAAGCACGTGCTGATTCAATAGAATCTTTCAGTTCTGGGCAAGCAGTTAAAAGATCATTACAAAACTCTTCATACTTCGATTGGAATGTGGCGTCCATATTCTTTCTTTAACATATTTTTAATATTTCTTTACGCTACCTTTTTTTATAAAAAAGGTAGCCTAATGAATTTATGAAATTTCGCTACTTTTTATAAAAAAGGTAGCCTAATGAATTTATGAAATTATACTATTTCTAAACCTTCATTTTTTCACAAAGTGCGCAAAGAACTTTTAGATATTTCCAAATAGAATTCTTATTCGTATCACTCATCTTATCCCAATACTTATCAAAAATTGTTAGTGCTGGTGAAATTTCATTAAACTCATTATTAATTTTTGTATGAGCATAACTTACAATAAAATCAGAATCTTCGCGAGAAACGGCTTCATGTAAATCAACATATACATGAATATAAAACAGATCAAGAATCAGTTTAGGATTACTTTGTTTAGCAAATTTAATAAGTTCTAGAGCACTTTTAATATCTCGTTCTTCCGGAAATGTTTGATATAGATCTTCAAAAAAACGGATCAGTTGCGTGTTAAAAACTCCTAAAATAGATGTCATTCCTTATACTAAAATATTTCTAATTCTTTATACCAAATTTACTATGTTGCTCTTCTATGCTGAGGCATACCATCTTCACGAGAACGTTGATATTCTTCCATTTGTTTATCAAACATCTCTTCTTTTTTTGATTTACCACGGCCTTGTTCCGATTTTCCGGGATAATATTCTTGAGAACTCTTTTCTCCAGCAGCATTTCCCCCATTTAGAAATGAAAATGAACCTGGAATAGTATATCCTCCGTTACCTTGAGCAGTTGTATCGGAATCATTAAAACTATAACCAACACCTTTCGAAAAACTGTTATGTTCTGCTGAATTCCATCCATCAATGTCAGATTCTTGTTGGTTGGATTGTTGTTTAGAAGGTTCCATTTTCATCTTATTTTCATATAACCAATTCATTACATCAGAATCAGTTCTAGGTTCTGGTTCTCCTTGAATAACTAAAGTTGGAACTTTCTTCAACCATTTAGGAAGAGTTTGTTGTATAGGAGGATCAACACATACAAACTGGAACTCTTTCTTAAAAGGTGTTTGTGATAACTCCATAATAAACGCCTTACACCAATTACATTTATTTGAATAAAAACAGATGTTTTTTCTATCCATTAATAACTTCTTAGAACTATTACATATTATTTAAAACGCAAAAAGTTAAAAAAATTAAAGTGGAATTAAAGGTAAGGTATATTAGTTAGAAAGATGAAAACATCCGGAGTTAATACATCAGCTTCATTTAAAAATATTCAGTTCGATGGAAAAGATACTCTTAAATTTCAACTTGTAAATACAAATGTTTCATATGCGAATACTCTAAGACGTGTTATCCTTACTGAAATTCCAACTGTTGCGTTTCGTGCTGAAATTCAAAAAAATGGCTCTACAAGTGATATTACTATTGAGAAAAATACTACTGCTATGTCAAATGAGATGCTTGCCCATCGTATTGGCCTTGTATTAGTTCATGCAAATCCTAAAGAATGGGATCCTGAAAAATACAGTTTTGAACTAAATGTTGAGAACTCTACAAATGATTTAATGGATGTAAAAGTTTCTGATATGAATGTTTATGAAAATACGGAAGCTGGTCGTATTTTAGTTCCAAATACTAAATTCTTCCACCCTGACCCTATTACACGTGATACATGTCTCCTAGCAGTTCTAAAGCCTAAAATTGGAAATGCGTCTCCTGAAGCAGTATCATTTAAGGCAAAGGCTTCTGTTGGTATTGGTCGTGAAAACATGCGCTTCAGTCCAGTAAGTCAATGCTCTTATAGTTATACTCGTGATGAGTCACCAGAAAAAATAAAAGAAGTATTTGTTCGCTGGCTTGATCGTCATAAAAAAATTAACTATATGGAACTTGAAGAAGATTCTGAACGTAAGAAACTCCTTGAGCGTGAGTTTAATACAATGGAAGTAGGACGTTGTTTTGTTATAGATGAAAAAGGTGAACCAAACAGTTTTGATTTTACAGTAGAAACGGTTGGAGCTTTTAATCCACTTGATATTGTAATTGAGGCACTGAAGGTAATTGAGCAGAAATGTTTCGTATACGCCGCACTTGATAAAGGAGATATTCCTGAAAATATTAAGATTCAACCTACAAAGAAAGAAGCACGTGGCTTTGATATCTATTTCCAGGGTGAAGATCATACGCTTGGAAATATGCTTACAACATTTATGGACGAGTATCTACTAGACCCCCAAGGACTTCGCGATGGATCTATTCAGTTCTGTGGTTATTGTGTTCCTCATCCTCTTCGTGATGAAATGCTTATGACAATTATCGCGAAAGATGATCTTGTATGTCGCAAAGCAATTGCTAGTGCTGCTATGAACTGTGGAAAGATGTTCGCTTCATGGGCAGAAGCGCTTACAAGAGCTCGGCGTTAAACCCTTATAGAGTCTCGGTGCTAACAAATAATTATACAGTATATTATACTATTAAATTAATTTTTAGATTTTCTTACTCTTCTAGACTTTCTTAACTCCCTAGATTTTTTTACTCTTCTAGATTTTTTATTCCTTCTTCTGCGACCTCCTCTTGTTGCTTGTGCTGGTAGTAGATTATTCACTTTGTAAATCTTGTTCGTATACGAATCAGCAATAAATAAATTACCACTCGTGTCCAGCGCAATTCCACTCGGATTGTCAAAATTAACTAAATTACCACTCGCGTCAATCGACACTCCGCCAGTCCCCACCACCGTCGTGATAATGCCTGACATGTCCACTCGCCGGATGCGCTGGTTGTAGGTGTCGGCGATGAGCACGTTGCCGCGACCGTCCACCGCCACAGCCTGCGGAAACCGAAAAGCCGCGCTCGTGGAGGGCCCCCCATCTCCGCTGAAGTTGTTCGTGCCATTACCAGCCACTGACGTGATATTTCCTGATACATCTACCCGTAGTATACGGGCAGCAGATATAAAGAAAATATTACCACTCGTGTCTACCGCTATTCCTGATGGGAAATACAATCTTGCGTTCCTGGCGGGCCCCCCGTCGCCGGTGAAGTTCATAGCCTCACTAGGATACCCATTTGGTCCGCTCCCTGCCACCGTCGTAATAATGCCTGACGTGTCCACCCGCCGAATGCGCTGGTTGTAGAAGTCAGCGATAAAAATGTTGCCGGCGCCGTCCACCGCCACTCCATGTGGAAACGCCAACCTCGCGCTCGTGGCAGCGCCCTGATCTCCGCTGAAGGCGTTCACGTCGATTTGATACGGTCCCCTCTCAATATTTGTTGGCCCGCTCCCCGCCACCGTCGTGATAATGCCCGACGTGTCCACCCGCCGGATGCGCTGGTTGTTGGTGTCGGCGATGAATAGGTTGCCGGCGCCGTCCACCGCCACCCCGATAGGATAGTTCAAACTCGCGTTCGAACCGGCCCCCCCATCGCCACTGAAGCCAGCCGTGCCGTTCCCCGCCACCGTCGTGATGATGCCCGTTCCAGCAGCCACCCGCCTAATGCGGTGATTGCCCGCGTCGGCGATGAACAGATTTCCGTTGCGGTCCACCGCCACTCCCGATAGAGAGTTAAAAGATGCGTTCAAACCGGCTCTCCCGTCGCCGCTGAAGCCCTGCACGCCAGTCCCTGCCAAGGTTGTAATTATACTTGGAGCTGGTGCACGAGAAAAATAACCATAACCAGTTATTTGTCTAAATCTGCTTAAAGCACTCTTCATAGTTTCATTATCACTATTTTCAGTTAGACCTAAACTAGTTAAATATGCTAATTCATTTCTTATTTTGATGAGTTCCTCATCCTGCGAAACTGCTGAAGGTAATGGGAATACATACTCCGAGCCAGTTATTCTTATATATCTATTTAAAGCGTTTTTCATAGCTTCATTATTACTAGTTTTAGTCAAACCTAAACTAGTTAAATATTCTATGTCTTTTATTACATTATCTAATTCTGTATTCGGCACTGCTACTGATCTTAATAATTTCACTTTAGAAAGTTGTTCGGGACTTTCTAATTGGTTTTCCAGATGAGAATTTTCCACTGGCATTTTAGAGTTAAAATCTGAGGTTTCTAACTTATTTTCTAGATTGGAATTTTCCGCCGGGTAAGAATCTTTAACATTAGAAAAATTTGAATTATTCGCCTTCTTCATCTATTTAATGAGTTTTTTTTAACTAAAAGTCTCTTTCATCTTATCTTTGCTCATAGAGTTCTTAATGCTAATGGTTATATAATGTTTTACATTACTAAACTATTTTTTAATTCAACATTACCATGGTATGTCGCAAAGCAATTGCTAGTGCTGCTATGAACTGTGGAAAGATGTTCGCTTCATGGGCAGAAGCACTTACAAGAGCTCGGCGTTAAATATTCTTAAATAATTTAATAGTATAATATACTAGATAATTATTTTCTAGACTTTCTAGATTTCTTTACCTTTCTTGACTTTCTTGACTTTCTTAGGATTTTTCTGCGACCTCCTATTAAGCCAGAAGAGCCAGAAGAGCCAGTAGGGCCAGTAGAGACTCCAATAGCGTTATTAGGTTGTATTGGGTCAATGGGAGAATCACAAGTAAATATTAAATCATCCAGCGTTATAAGCGGAGAGTATCGTGAAAGATAGTCAAGAATCTTAAAATCCTCTCCAATTAGTGCTAAAAGGGGTTTAACGGATTTTCCTGTTTGGGATATATCCCCTATTGCTTTAGCAATAGCATTATTAACATCATCTAATCTATGCATTATTTCGCGCGAGACCCTACGACCAGGTCTTACCTCACAAGAAAGTTCGGTTAGTCTTCCAATAGTATCAAATAAGTCTGTATGATCACGCCTCAATGAACTTTTTACTAATTCCGCATTATTAGAAGCTGTTTGCTGCTTATTCATTCTAATTATAAATAATATTTAATCAACCTCCTCTACATTTGGCTTACTAGGCGCATCCCCCGTAGGCATCTTAGACGCATACAGTTTCATCATAATCGGCTGAATCTGGCTCTCAACTGATTTACGCTGCGCTTCATATACATCCGCCTCTTCCTCCGCATGCTCATCGAGCCACGCAAGACCTTTTGTTATAACATCTTCTGCGGTCGCCACTTCGGATGTACCAAGTGTCTCCTTCACTTTGTCTTCTCGCAGTGAGTTGCGAGTATTATACAAATAAGACTCAAGCTCATTCTTCTTCTCAATCTTTACCATCTTTTCTTTATCAGCTTCCGCATTCGCCTCTGCATCACTTACCATCTTCTCAATATCTTCTGTACTCAGACGACCTTTCTCATTCTTGATTGTAATGTTATTTGTCTTACCAGTGGACTTCTCAACAGCACTTACTGATAAAATACCGTTCGCATCAATATCATATGTAATCTCAATCTGAGGCATACCACGAGGCATGGGAGGAATACCTTCTAGACGGAAAGTCCCCAATAAGTTGTTATCACGAGTAAACTGGCGCTCACCTTCAAACACACGAATATCTACTGCGGGTTGATTATCGGCATACGTGCTAAATGTCTGAGCCTTCTTTGTAGGAATTGTCGTATTACGCTTAATAAGTGTTGTCATTACATTACCGCTTGTCTCAATGCCAAGACTTAGAGGTGTTACATCAAGAAGTAGAATCTCACTTGTAATATCATTTTTCGAGTTGCCAGAAAGAATGTGTGCTTGAACAGCGGCACCATACGCAACCGCCTCATCAGGATGAATCGTTTGGCACAGCTCTTTGCCAGCAAAGAACTCTTTTAGAAGTGCTTGGACGCGAGGGATACGCGAAGAGCCACCAACAAGCACAATGTCATCAACATCGGCTTTTGAAATCTTAGAGTCACGGAGAACAGACTCTACTGGAGCCATTGTTGAGCGAAATAGGT
>Ga0214921_10002566_pt1 | contig 29321 bp, 25 predicted proteins | sample LL1505_MetaG_FD_177992 | JGI IMG/M metagenome (GOLD analysis project Ga0214921, IMG submission 177992) | Freshwater microbial communities from Lake Lanier, Atlanta, Georgia, United States - LL-1505 | ecosystem: Environmental > Aquatic > Freshwater > Lake | place: USA: Georgia | collected...
TATTAATATGCTCCTATCAGCCTCTTCCTCTTAGTCTGCCAGAACCTGGGGTTTTCGTACCTTCTCTTGTAACAACTAAGGTGCCTGCTGGATTAGAAACTATTGCTTCTTCAATAGTTTGTGCATTTAAGTGTACACTCAAATTGACAGTTAATGTAAAGTTTTTGTGATTAATATTAAATTCTTCGCTGCCGCCCATTGTAACCATACCGGCAATTCTACCCAAACTAGCTTCTAGATTGACAGGTCTTATATTGTTTAGTTCATGAATGATAGAGTTAATGCCTCCAAAGACGCTGTTTTCTTTACTAGCCTCATCTTCACCGCCAAACAATGCAGTTTTAATAACACCAAACGCCCCGCCTCGATTTTGAAGGGATCCTAATGCTTGTTGAACGCCTTCCAATTGACTATCTAGAGTATTAACCATTGTGATTAAGCTGCTCGACATTTCACTAAATCTTTCAAGTTGCGATGAACGACCTTTTGAAAATACATTTAAAGAACGTATAATATCTGTTGTGAATATTCCCGCTAATCCACTTATTGCATTTGTGACTATTCCAGCAATAGAACTAATACGAGTCTCGACCAATCTAGGATTTATTCCGCCGCCGACGCCTCCTACACTTAAATCCGACAAAGACTTAATCAACTCCGGATTATTAATAGTAGAAACTAATCCAACAATATCAACAATTCCTTTTACTTTATCTCCGATGTTTCTAGGCAGTCTTCCCAGATCAGCACCTACTAATGCATCAACTATTTGTTTTATAAATCCAACATTTCCTGGAGCAAATATGGTACTAATAACCGTGCCCATGTTACGTAATATTGATTCGAATTGTGTTTGATCAAAGTTTTCTATGATTTCAGCTTTTCCTTCGCCAACCCCAATACTAGTTGATTTAAGACCAGATTTTCTAACAGCATCCATAAATCCGCTAATACCAGATATTATGCTCATAACCGCTTGTCCAGCTTTTGCTGCTCTATCTAATTGTCTTGTTTCAATACCGGCAACAGAACTAAGCAATGCATTAACCATTGGGGCAATGTTATCTTTAACAACATCGAGCAAGCGAATAATGTTTGTAGTTGTTGTGGTTGAATAACTCGAGACAATTGAACGAGCTGCGGAGGCACCTTCATCACTACCAGCTAATGCCGTGACAGTTGCAGGATCGAGTTGCAATGACTTCATTACTGCACCCAAAAAGGTGAATATAGAAGATAAAACACCGGTAAGTGGACCAATAGCTTTTACTTGTTCTTCAGTTAAACCACCAAGACCTCTAGTAAATCCAGTTATTAAAGCAGTTGATTGTGTCAAAATTCCGGACGAAAGAACAGAATCTACCACAGTAGTAACCATACTGCCAAATACAGTCATATTACTTCTAAATTCTGCATCTTCTCCAAACCAACTTTCGGATTTTAATCCATTTAGAGCTTCTGAAAAGCTTCCTATTAAACTTCCTAAGCCAGCTAACAATGAAGTAACTACTTCCACTTTAGCTAAATCTTCTTTGCTAAAACCAGAAACTAACGTTATCGTTTGAGTTATAAATTCTCTAGCAGATATAGACATTTGTTGTATGAAACGAGTTACCGAATCCATTGCAGAAGTAAAAGCCCCCGTATCGTCATCGTCTACAGAGATTGCAACGGTAGAGGTTATACCTCCTACAGCAGATACTAAGTTGGTCAATGCACCCATAACCGATATCATAATATCGACCTTTGATTTTACTTCAGGTCCAGAGGGCATACCTTCAGCTAATGATACTATTTTCATGATGACACCGGTTACGGCTTCGGCAAACGTTCCTATGGTTGCTAAACCTAATACCAGCGCACCCGTCACCACCGCCGCCACGATTGGATTTGCCATCATAACACCCACCGCTGCTGCCGCTAACATCAAAGGTATCATTGCTAGCATCACTCCAGCCATAGAAAGAAATAGAGAACCTATAGCAACGGTTTCTTCTGCGGACAATCCGGCCGTTGCAATTCTCATTATTCCAACCATCAGCGCCATGAAAAAAGTTAAACCGGCTGCAAATATACCAATCACAACCATTCCTGTCAAGGCTTTTGAACTAACGTTAGCTTTTTCGATTGCATATGCCAATAAAGACATGGCTCCCATGACTACTGTCATACCTAAGAGAGCAGGTATTGCCATGGCAACATTTTCTGCTCCTAAACCCTTTATTGCTTCTACCATTAATCCTAATGAAGCTATAAAACCAACGGTCAATATCGCTGCAAAGACTGCAACTATACCTGCTTTTTTGATTGTATTTCGATTAACAGTTGATTTTTCTAATATATCGGCTGTATATGACATAGCAGCCATAACTCCTGCCGCTGCCAGAATAACTGTAGTAGCCAACAAGATAGAACCAGCATCCAGACCGCTTTCTTGAATGCCTTTTGCCAATCCAACTATAGCCAATACAATGATTGTTAATCCGGCAGTTACGTACAAACCAAAAAGTGCTGCTTTTTTAATATCAGACGCACCAATATCAACGTCCTTTAGTTTCTCGATAACTCCTTTTATTTCTTGGACAGCTTTTTGTACTGGACTTAGTTCTAATGTTTGTTTTTTTGTTTCTTCTGCGGTATTTGTAACGGTTTCAATTAGCTTTTTAACGGCGCTAGCACCGCTTCCACCGCCTGCCAAATCCCCGGCTGCACCCAGCAGCCCTTTAGCTACGCCACCGGTCATAGCAGCCTGTATGGCACCAGAAATGCTTCCTACCAATGGAGGAATTAATAAAGCACCGATCATCGCCCAATGCTCTTTCATCCAATCCACAATCATATCAAAAACGGTGCTTAACAAGGTTTTGATAGCATTCCAAAGTTCTACCCCAGCAGGCTTTATAGCTTCCCATAATCCTTTAAGGGAATCCATTATTTGACCACCTATAGTACTGGTGTCTATAGGAATACCTACTTCTCCTTTAAGGAAACTATTAATGCCTTTTATAAGCTTAGTTAAAGCTTCAAATGCCATTGGAATAAAAGCTTTTAATCCTCCAACTACCGCTTTTAATATTACAGTAAAGAATGTTTTAAAACCTTCAATTATTTTATTTCCTGCTCCTGTACTAGCATCAAAATGATCAAAGAATACTTTTTTAAGCCTGTCAAATAGATTTTTTAATCCAGCTTCTGGATTTGTTTGTAAATCTCTAAAAAAATCTTTGAAAACCTCAACAACTTTTCTCATTGTTGCTTTCCAACGGGTAGGACTAAACAAATCTGCTAATCCGCCAAGAATGTTTTTTACGCCTGGAAACATCTCAACAAATGCTCTACCTACTTGCATACCTGCCAGTCTAGTAGTTCTAAGAATTTGCCTGATATTCCTCATAATTTGCCTAAAATCCCTACTTCGGAATATGGCAGTTTCAAAGCCTTTAGTAAATGCTTCGAATAACGTTGTAACACCCCCACCGCCGCCTTTAACTAATCTCTCAATTGAGCCAGCAAGTTTTTGTAGTGCTTCGGCTTGGGTTAACTGTTTCTTTTCTGCTTCGGCAGATTTCTTTTTTATCTGATCTAGTCCAACGCCACGATTATTTTGAGCAAATGCTAGTTGCGCTTCTTCTTGTGTCATGCCTATGGTTGTAGCCATGTATTGCTGACTTTGACGATCAAGTTGTTCAAATGTTCGACCAGTTTTTTCATATTGTTTTCTAATATACTCTAATCGTTCTGGACCGGTCATCCTCATTATTTCTATAGTCTCTAATTGTATACCAAACTGTTGGTTCAACCTAGCTACAGCATTTGCAGCGGAATCTAGATTGTCGAATGTATCAATAATTCCGGTAAGAGATTTGATTTCTATTCCTAATTTCTTTGCATATACAGCAGCTTCGCCAAATTCTTTCTTTGACATACCACCAAAATGCTTTAAATCTCCTTCCATCTCAGCCATGTCACGAGATATTTCCATGGCATTCATTCCAAAAGCATCTCCCAATTGGACTGCATAATTGGCGGTTTGCCTTAGCTCTTCATCCATTGTTCTGCCAGATACTATTGATGTTCTGGCAATGGTTTTCATTTGTTCATTTGAAAGACCTAGAGCTTTTTGGAATTGACCAACGGCTTCGGCGTCAGCTATTAGTCCTTTTTGAACGATATTAATGAATATTGGACCTAAAGCTTTGGCAAGTTCGGCAACATATTTTAATCTTTCTGCCAGATTGCCAAATATTCTATAAGTACTTAATCCTGTATCGGTAAGAGGTCCAGATATACTTTTAGCTAAACTTATTATGGCTTTTGAAGATCCTTTTTCTAGATCACCAAATTCTTTACGTATATTTTCTAAAGTTTGTCTTAATTCACCACCGCCGCCGCCTTGAGAAGCTTTTTCAAATAAGAAACTCCATATTTTCAGAGGAAATGACAAAACGGACATAGCGAATTGTCCCATGGTACTGGCAACGGATCCTAATATTCCAGCAATGCCGCTTAATATTGAATAAGATACCTGGAAACCTTTGACCGCTCCTTGAAATGCTGCACCATATATGGCACCTTTTTCCATTGCATTTGCTGCTTTTTCAGTTGCGTCCGCCGTAGCTAATAAATTTATTTTTGCTTGAGAACTAGAGCTTGATATTTGATCACCGGCTCTTTGACCGCTAATGCCCATTCTTTTTAAAGCTTCGTCTGCTGCGGCGATCTGCTCTGTGGTAGCATTTAGGCTTTCATTTAATTTTGAAACATCAACATCGCCCATTGCTGCAACTAATTGTTGCGTCAAAGCTAATTGTCCACGCTGAATTTTAGCTTGCGTAAGATATAACTGATTTTGCTCTAAAAGCATTTTATTCAGTTGTGCCGTTATTTCAATATTTGATTGCATGTTTTACTATTTAACTTGTAGTGTTTATCCGGTCTTCTCATAATTACAATCGGATCTAAAATTTTAAGGTATTGAGGCAATATAATGTCAGATAAAAAATCTAAACAACATTTAAATGAAATTCGTCTATCTTGGTCAGGTAAATTATTATTTGCCTCCATTGCTGCCCGCCTTGCTGCTGCCGGTATGAGAAAAGTAGCTGCTGGTATGTCGGAGCAAACAGAAGAAGATGAAGGATTAGCTGGGTTTCCTTTCAAACTTCAAGGGACACCAGAACAGTTAGCTGCCATGACTGAAGTAATTCGTGCTTCAAAAGAATATCAAGAAGAACTTAAACGTGAAGGCGCAACAGTTGAAACCGTAATGGAAAAACTGAATGCACAAAACGTTGCTAAAAAATCTTTTGAAGAAAAAACTGGCAAAGCTTGGCCACTCTGAAAAGGATTTATAATGTCAAACTATAATATTAAGAACGTATTAAACTTTCTTCTCCATGAGAATATTCAAACTGATTTTACAAAAAATACAGCTATACCTGTTCTTCAAAAAGCATTTGGAGAAGAAGGATTTGATACGCTGGCTGATTTTGATCAATATGTAGATGATGCCAAATATGATGAAAGATCTTTAGCTAAACTTAAAGATATGGTAAGAAATATCTTAGATAATGAATTCTTTCCTGATATTGAAGAAGAATTGATCAGTAGAATTGTTTCAGATCTTATGGGCACAGAACAACGTTCAAATCTTGCTGAAAAATATACAGGTTCAAAGAAATACAAAAAGGTTGTCGGTTCTGGCAAGAATAAGAAAACAGTTCGTTATGGAGCAAAAGGTTATTCAATTGCTCCAGGAACCTCAAAGGGCGACAGCTACTGTGCTCGCTCTTACGGTCAAATGAAAGATCATCCTTCTGCCGCTAAAGATGCTAACAGTCCCCTCAGATTATCACGTAAGAAATGGAAATGCTCTGGTAAACGTTCCAGAAGAGATTGACAATATGAATTCTTCAGAAAAGCTTTTGCTAGAAACAATTATTCAACGTGAGGTTGCTTCATTACTACTTGAACAAGGAATAGTTCAACGTGTTAAACAAGGCGTTGTTGAGGCTGGACAAAAAACCATAGAAGCAATGATACAACAATTTGATGGACTAGTTAAAAAAGTTCAAGATTATAAAAACAATCCAGATATAATGGAAATTTATAATCTTATCAATAAGAGTGGCAGTTCAGTTGCAATGCCCCAAGATATGAACGCATTTCAAAACACCATACAACAATGGGATGCTGCCACAAAAAATCTTAAATCACAAACCGGTCAAATTGCTGAAAGAAAATTATTCGTAGCAAAAAAACATAACAACATATTAAAAGAAGCTCAGGCTTATTTTGCAGAAGCGGATAAGTTGTTTGGTAGCGAACGAAAACTACTTGAGTTTATAGATCCTCTTACCCTCGGTGGTATTACGTTGGCAGGTCTTAAACTTATTTCATTAATTGGTTCTGGTTTAGAAAAACTAGGAGTTTGGTTACAAAAATCTCAATCTGATTTTTGGAAAGCTTTTGGAAAATTTTGTTCTTGGATAGGACATCTGTTTCACTATGCACATAAAGCTGAAGAAGCTTTAATTGATAGATCAGTTCCTGACAAGCTTTCTTATTATATCTATCAAGCATACTGGAAAGTAGGAAAAGGACAAGACCTGCATAAAAAATATTTAAAGCTTGGTAACAACAAAGGTACAACCGTTGCTTCCAAAGAAGATATTAAAACCGCAGGAAAGTTAGCTGATTTGCAAACAAAAGAAGCTAGCGGCGCAATGTCATATGAAGATTGGCAAAAAGATACTGCTTTAAGACCAAAATTAGAAGCAACAATATTTCAAATATATATTTTAATACTGTTTATATCTGCATTGCCAACAGTATATCATATTATTCATGGTTTCTGGTCACATGGTATATCAGGAGCAATAAGTGGTGCTCATGGAAGTGTAGCACTCGCTGCCGCAGAACCAACTGCTGCATCTGTAAAAGCGGGAGAATTAGTAGCAGGAGGACGAGCAGCCGCAACTGTTGCTTCTGAACTAGCTGCCGGTGCTGTTGCACGTTCTATTGCTTGAGAATAATTATGAAAAAGTTAAAAGAAAAGTTTTATACCTTCTCACATCAACCAACCGGCTATGAAAAAAAGGTCATTCAGAAAACCTTCTTGTTGCCTAATGGCAAACCTTATACTTCTTTCGTTGATAGAACCCCAGATAGCGTCAATATCTTTCCTATGACGGAAGATGGTCAAGTAGTGCTCGTAAAGCAGTTTAGACCAGGCATAGAACGAGTAGAGTTCGAACTACCAGGAGGTATGATAGACCCCGGAGAAAAGCCTTTTAGAGCCGCTGAGAGAGAACTATTAGAAGAGACTGGATATGAAGGCAATATAGAGTTCTTATCAAGCCGTAGCTATTCCCCATATTCATCTGGTCTGCGACACGTGTATATATCTACTGGATGCAAGAAGGTAGCTAAAGATTTAGACTTGGATGATAATGAGTTTTTAGAAGTTGCCGTTGTAGATATGGAAGACTTAGAAAATCTTTTATTTGATGGAAAAATAAGAAACCCAGATGGAGCCTATATGGCATTACATCATCTGGGTCTTCTTAAGATACGTTTTTGATTGTTAAGATTTGGTCTATGATGCACAGGTATAGTTTTGTCTGATCTAAGTAAAGCGTTGAAGTTTTTGCGGAACTTGTGATCTTGTTTTCCCAGTAAGGGATCTTACATCTGGTGTATTATGATGTGGGGCTTTACTGGGGATATCACTTTGTGCTTCTTGTGCTTTGGTTATTTCTTTTTCTATTCTTTTAATGAGCCATCTTTTAAAGGAGATTGGAAAGTTATAATACGTATCCCAATCCATACCGAAATAATAACCTAATAAAAAGAATGGCTCTAGAAGAACGGTTTCTTTATCGCTTGAAGTTAGGCCAAAAAAAGTTAGCGCCGAAGGGCAACGTTACCTCCTCGAAATGATCACAATTGTTGCATTTGAAATCGATTTTCATATCAACGCCGGGTTCATGTGCATCGATATGTTCACGAAGAAGTAATGAATCACGAGCTGGCATATATTGAACGAAACGTGAAATAAGACTCTTATTGTCATTTCCGTCAATAGAGGTTATACAGCGAAGAAGTCTAGCGGTAACAAGATTTGAGTTTAACAAGCCTTTCTTCTTACGGGTTTCCATTTCAGAAACTATTTCTTCTTCCTCACGACCATTCAAAAATTTAAATGTCACTTCTTTCTTAGATACCGGTAGTTTGAATGCAAATGAATTTGCATTTGGAGATACAGGTTCAAGGGTAAGTGGCTTAATTGGCAAATTATTTAAGTCGATTTGCAATTCATTCTTGAATTCACATGATGGACAAGTATATAGTGGCTCATATAGAGCACCATATCCGGATGCACGGATTGCAATCATGAGAGCATTTCTATCTCCGGATAATAGCGTTTGAACATCGATATTCTTATTAATCAAACATGATTTGATTAGTTCTGTTATAACGGTTCCACGCTTAATAAGAGCCTGAGACATTAGAATGTCTTCTTCTTTGGCTGTCATGCTACGATATTCAACTACATCTGCATTACATAGTGGATGTCCTAGCGGATATACTGTTCCCTTAGATGGCAATGGCACCGCATCTACTGGTATCTCAACACCTAACTCTTGTTTGGCGTATTGTTGAGCATTAATTGGCTGACCCTCTCCATTGGTTCCACCAGGATTTTGAGATGCCATCTGCGCTGCTAGCATTGCGTTACGCAAATCTCTGTTATCTGTTTCTGACATTATTTCTTCCTCCAATTGATATAACTCTTCAATTGTATAATGACAGCTTAGAATGTATAAATGAGAATATCTAACGAATTATACGCTTGGAGGATTTCCAACAATAATCTTTGTTTGGTCTTGTCCAGCAATGTTTCTTGTATACCAACCATTGCCATATGCAATCCCATCTGGATGCTTTCCATGCCATATGAGGTCTTTAATTTTAGGTAATAACTTTCTTACCGTTTCTTCATCCTCAATAGTTGGCATTCCCATCTTACTTACAAGAATGTTTGCAGGCGCTCCAGAAACTTCTATCCATGAACCATTTTGATTAAAAAATGTATCCATCATATCTCTTAGTTTAGTCTTTGATTCTGGACCACCATCTGTTACAAGAGCAGAAGCCTTTTTAGAACCTTTCCAATCAGTATAAAGAATACCAGCGTCAGGTTCAGGGTCTTCATCAACATCAGACAAATAGAAATCTGTAAATCGGTTTAGGACGCCCTCTGGTGTATCTGCACCTGGGAAACCACCCATACCTCCATAAGTTTTATTAACTAAATCAGAAACGTCTGGAGCTACAGTTATAGCCGTATCATTATTTGTTGCAACGTTAACAACATCTCCCTTTTTTGCTGGAGCCAATTTAGTAGCAATATCTTCTATTATTAAACTGATATATTCTTTTATTAAAGCGACTTCTTTAATAGGAGGATTGCCAACAATTATCTTGGTAGATTTTTTACCATTTGGCAATGTTCTCGTATACCATCCATCGCCATAAGATATTCCATATGGGTGTTTGCCATGCCATTCAATATCATTAATACCAGATAGCAAAGTTCTTACTGTCTTCTCATCATTAACTGTTGGAAGATTATATTTGGATATTAATACGTTAGCAGGTGCTCCTGATGCTTCTGCCCATGCTCCAGGCTCATTCAACAATTTTTTCATTAATTGTTTTACAGCTTCCTTGCCAGGACCAGTTCCATCATGACCTACTCTGGATAACTTCTTTGAGCCGCCCCAATTAGTATATAATATAGCGGCATCAGGTTCCGGATCATCATCTACGTCCGTTATACCCATATTTGTAAAACGTTTCAATACGTCTTCGCCAGTATTATTTGATTCGGCTCCCATAGCACCATATATGTCATTAACCATTAGAGCTACATCACCAGCTACTCTTTTTGCAATATCGTCACTAGTTGAGATATCTGCTAATTCACCCTTTTTGATAGGATGAAGCTTACTTTCTTGCTCCAGAATAGTTTTAATATATTCTTTCAACAAAGACATTTCATTAATATCTTTTTGTCCGACTTTTAAAACGTCCAAATAATATTGTTTTACTTTTGCACGTTCTTCATCACGAGTTAACTTGGCGTCAAAGAAGATATTAATAACCATATCAGGAACCGGGCTATAACCCTTTTTACGGCTTTCTATTTGCTTCAACCTCTGTAGGTAGCGCCAAGTTTTAATGGGCTCAAAATCCTTTTTAGAGGCTTTTATAATAAGCTTTGCAATCTTATGAGCGTCTGAGAATAACCTAGGATATCCTTTACGAATACGCTCATATTGTTTCATTGATTGTTCTATCATATCCATATGCTATAAATAGAAAAACCCAGGAGAACTCTCCCAGGTTTTCTACGAAAGGATAACTGTATTTGTAATCAGAATTGAAGAACGCAGTTATCGAAGCGAATAGAAAGCTGAATATCTGCTAGATCGTTGCCATCATAAGCCATATCGCCAAAGTTGGCAGACTTACACCAAGCACCTTTGATATCCCAAAGTTGAACTACAGTTCCGACTGGATCTAACATCTTGATTTGGATATCACGCTTATAGAAATCAGAATAACCTGCACGACCAGAAACGCTTTCAAAGCAAAGACGTACCCATTCCATTACTTGTTGAGCACCGGATGGAGCAATTGGATCGTAAATTGTAACGTTCATTTCGCCCCAGGTGCCTTTGCCAGCAATGTAGCGTGTGCTGTTGATCCATGGAATAGCACTTTCTTCAAATGTCATTTGTGGACGTGCAGCAGACTTAATAAGGAACGAGTCGATACCTTCGATAGCGAAGACGAACCGATGCTTTTTAAGTGGTTCAAACTTTGTAGGTAACATATCTGTTACTGATAGTGTTTCGGCCATAATCTTTTACCCTTTTTCTTCTTATAAATATATTTCAATTCTGATTTTCTAAGAAATCAACTGCGTTTTCTGTCTTTGCCAACTTGTTTATCTTTTAAACCACGTCTTATAAGCATGAGATCACTTGCTTCAATTTCGCCGTCATCATCCAAATCAAGCTTATCTTGATCTCCATGCAATTCTTCTTCCATCCAGGCTTCTAATATACGTTCTACATGACGATTGTAATTTTCTTTCTTCATATCCATTGAAGGTGGAACTACAACATCTGGTTTGCTTTTTGGTTCAGATGAATTTGGAACGTTGGCACCTGATGGACTTGGAGCTCCTCCAGGTCCATTTGGCATTGACAATGCAACTTGTGTTCCAGTTACTGAGCCACCATCTGCTGGAGATGAAGTATCGCCCTCTTCCAAGCCGCCACCACGAATTAATATTACTTTAGAGGATGGAGCTTCCATTTCGTCGCCTATGTAACCATTAGACATACGTAGTGGTGCGCCTTCTTCAACATCCCAAGAACCACATTCGTCAACTCCATATCCGCATTCTTTTAATTCACGAACATGGTCCTCAGTTAAGATGCCATAATTTGTATATATAAATTTCATTGTCTATCAGCCTTGACCAAAGTTGGTTGGATTGTTGATTACGAAGTCTACGGACAAGAACTCGAGGGTACGAGTTGGTTGTAAGAAAATCTTACCACGGATTGTCTTATTCTCGAAATCAGCTTGAGTTGTGGTGCTAGTATCGATACGTACAAGGAAACGATCAACGCCCTTTTGTTCTTGTACACGCTTAAGTATTGGATTGACAAGCTGTGAGAAACGTGTAAGGGTTTCTGGTAGAGTTTGTTCGAAGAGAATACGATTAGAAACTTGACGAACTTGTCTACGAATAGATAGAAGAAGACGACGAACGTTTACACGATCAAGAGCTGATTGTTGTGCATACATCGTCTTTTGACCCCAGATTACCAAACCTTCAGATCCTGCAAAGGATACGATTGGATTGATATCAACTTCATAGAGGTCATCCATGTTAGTTCTGGAAAGTTCAATCGTTGAACGCTCTGTGGTTGCTAGACCACCTCTTGCGAAACCGGCTGGGGCAAACCATGGGAAAGCTACAGCATCGTTATAAGAGAAAGCACCAAGGACCGCAACAGATGGTGGTACTTGACGTAACGTGTTTGCTACGGTATCTCTCATAATGACATCTGGGAAATATGTAGCTCCAAAAGACGTATTGATATTACGATCACGGAAGTTGTTAATCGTATAACGTACAGATGGTACTTGATCTTCGCTGGCTACCAAAATGCCATCCGTGTCATATGTTTCTATGTCCATGATATAAAGAGCATCAAAACGATTTTCGGCTGTCTCTATAGCTTTATCTGTAATAGATGGATTACGTATACCAGGGATTGCAAATAGTTGTACATCAACTTCTGTAGCATCTGCTATTAGATTGAGTGCGGTATTATATGCTACTACAGCAGAACCATTCTGTTCACCACGATTTGCAAAATCAAGTTCTTCATTTATTGCTTTGTTCGTTAGATAACGCTCATCATAGTTGAAGATGTTGACGCCATCAAATCCGCCTTGAAGATATAGATTGAACTTACCAAGTTGACGGGTAGCTGGATCTGCTAGATCGGCTACTGAAAGTCTTCTTACAAGAGAACCTGTATTTGTAGTCACTTGTCCGTTTCTGACATAATTCCAGCTTACTGCTTGAGTAGTATCTGGGATTGTATTGTTTGGGAAAGTGGCCGTACTACCTGGAATTACACGATATTTGATTTGAATATTTTCAAGTGAGAAACCATTGTTATTAAAACGATCCGCATCAACAATCCCATTTTCAACAGTATCGATAGCTCCTTCATTATCCATTACCACAAAGTTTTGGTAATCAGTTTGGAAATTTGGGAAATAGCTAGCAAAGCTGCGAATGCTTGTTTCTGGTATTGTTGTTTTATTTGGTTCTATGGCAGATATTTTGCGCTCAAATTGAACGCCCCAATATAGACCCTTATCCGAAGTAGTATTTGGAGCAATACCACGAACAAGATTGTCACGGAATGGTATTGGCATCTGAACTGTTTTTCGGAATGGATTTGTTACGGCATACGTCGTTGCATCATTAAACCCAGCGAGTGGTACAGAACCTGAAGTTACTAAGTGAGCTGGTCCACGGAAACCAACCGGTAGAGCCGTTGGATCTACGTCCTGTGCATCAACCCCATAGGCAACCTCAACACGAATATATTTGGAGTTATTTGTGTAATCTCCTAGAGTGACAAGCTTTGAAGCTCCATCTTCTGTGTCGAAGTTATAAAAAGTATTATAATCTCCGATTACACGTGCAATATAATTTGGATTTGTTGGGTCTAATGATAATCCTCTATATTGTTCTAAAACAATTTTGCTCTTATCGCTATCTGAGAAATCTCTTACTAGAAGATCGAACGTTCCATAGAGATAAACGTCAGAAAGGCTTGGAGTAATATTTTCAATTGAGATTTTAACTTTATCGTTTGCGTATACGCCGTCATCCACAGAGTGAATACGGAAAAGATTAACTGGTTTGCCGCCGAACTTTTGTGAAGTTAACCATGGGCTCTTTGGAGTACGATAACGGTCTTCAAAGTTTTCATAGTTAGGAGCATATAGAGAACCACTATTTCTTGTTTTTGAACCAGTTACAAGGAATGCAACGTTTTCTAAACCAAATGTTGTACGTAGATTTTTAACACCATTATCAGTATTTAGGATAATGCCAGAACCTGTTACAACTGCTTGTGATGGATGAATAACCCAATCTGTTTGCAAGTAGTATCCGGCTTGTTCAAGCTTTAATGGATCTCTATTCATTAAAGAGCCAAAGTAGTTTGGAGCTTCAACATCAAAAGATGCAGTAATTACACTTGGATACATTGGATCGGTATTTGTAAGACCATTTACAAGCATAACGAATTCTTGTAATCCATTAAGAAGTTTGACAGAGCCGGTAACTGCACCTCCTGGTGTTGTTGTGCCTGTAGAAACGACATTTGAACTGCTAATAGAAGAAGATAACGTTAGAAGAGTACCACTAGCTGCGAAAAGAATGCCACGAACAATCGGAGCTCCATTTGCTGATAAACCAGCGTCTGTTAACATTGAAGAGCTTACTATGGTATTAGAGGCAGTTGTTTCATATTGGCTCATGAAAGCACCAAGGAAGTATGTTCTTCCAAGAGAGTTACCAAAAGTAGCATATTGAGAAGCGGTTAATTCGCCTGCAAATCCATTCCAATATTCTGGCAACTCACCGCCGACGACATAACCTGCTCCCTCAACCTTTCCACGATTTCCACCAGCAGCATCCGTATCAACAGTTCTAGCATTGCCTGCTCCGGCTCCAAGAACACGAATAAATGTAGCAGCTTGAGCGTTTCTTAACCATTCGGAAACCGCTAATGGACCAACATATATGTCATTAGTTGTTTCTCCAAAGGTTGCTTGAAAATCATTGTAGGTAGCTACGGTTGTTGGTACATATGCTGGTCCAGCTATAGAGGTACCAATCACACCAGCAGGAATACCAGAAGGCTGTATTGCCGTTGGTCCTGTTAGATTTATTGTTCTAGCCGAAACGCCTGCTGATTTGAACGATATTTGTGTCATTGTTGTTATGCCTTTTCTATTTTTTCAGTTACTAATATTAACTATTCATATCAACCGAATTGAACGCCTTCTCTTGTGACAATGAAGTCGAGGGCGATGAATTCTACTGCCTTGACTGGAAGTAAGTAAATCTTAGCATTCATTTTGTTATTCTCACGGTCGAGCATTGTATTATTTGTGTTATCGCAAACAACTTTGAATTGTCTCAAACCACCACGATTTTGTACTAGAGACAATATTGGAGTAACTCTAGAAATGAATTCATTATATAGAGCTGGAGTTAGTTGTTGCCAAATAAGCTTATTGCCGATATCGATTACTTGACGTTGTACGTCCATAATCATACGTTGAACGTTAATGCTGTCTAGTGAAGTGCCCGCTCCATCAAGTGTCTTTTGTGCGAAGATTACATAACCTTCATTTGGGAACTTAACGATTGGATTAACTCTTACTTGATAAAGCTTTTCACGTTCTCCTTGATTTACTCTTGTTCTCGTAAGGGTTACGAAGTTAAGGGCTGCACGATTAAATCCTGCTGGAGCAAACCATGGATAAGCTACCTTGTCGTTATAGCCGATTGCAGCGAGAGCAGCGACCGTTGCTGGTACTGTAATTCTCTTGTTTGTTTGCGGATCAGCAATAATGACATCTGGAAAATATGCAGAAACAAATGTGTTGTCGATAGAACGAGTATCGAAGTTATTGGCAGTTTGTTGAACGTCGATAAAAGACGATGTACCAAGAATTTCTCCATCAAATATTCTATCTCCAGAAGAGTTGTAGTTTGGAATGTCCATTAGGTATAGAGCTAAACCAAAGCCAGATGCTCTATCTGATGCATAATCCGTAACAAACGGTTCACGTTGACCTGGAAGTGATAGCAAGTTGATATTAGAAGCAATCGGATTTGTAATAATGTCTGTTGCTATACGATAGCTATTGATTTGATTATTTTCAATTCCAATGCCGTTTTGATTTGCACTAAATCCAGGGGATACAAATGCAGAATAAGCACCACCATCAACTTCAATTGAAGTAGATTTATCATCAAATCTAACAGCGTGTTTATCTAGAATGTTAACGCCATCAAAACCACCATATAGGAAGGTTGTAAACTTGGCATAGTTGTTGTATTTGTTGAACGTTATTGGTTGCGTACCTTCATGTACAAGGGATGCAAACGTAACAAATCCATTGACGTTATACGTTGTTGGATCAACAACTCCATTACGGATATATTGAGCTTTTCTCATTTGAGTACTGGCGGTACCAGTAAGACCTGAAATGTCATTAACGCCACTAACCGCAACTCTAGCTAAAGTAAACTTATTATTATTAAAATTATCTTTTGAAGAACCGGTTACTACCACGTCTAGCTTGCTAATACCAGCAAACTTTGTTGCCGCAGCAATAAAGCGATTTTGTTCGTTATTGATATTAACGTTTTCAACGTTGTTATTGTTTCTTTCGAACTTCACGCCCCAGAAGAGACGAGCATCTGTAATTTCTAGAGAACCGCTATTTCTAGTTACCTTATAACGATATGGAACTGGTGGGACAATTGCGCCTTCACAGCCAAATGTGTCTTGAGAACCAATGCCAACTAAACGGCGTTGTGAAGCGATTGAGGAGCTCACGTCGGTGAATTTTGGATTTGTATTCAATACGTCAACGCCACGGAAACCAAATGGAAGTACGCTTGATGGTACCATCTTTTGTTCTACAGCATCGCTGATTACTACACGAATATAGTTGGACTTATTTGCATACTTTCCAGAACGAACTATGCGGCGATCATCTGGATCTTCTACGTCGAAATTGAAGTATGCTTTTGCATCGCCAATAATCTTGCCAATGTAATTATCGCTATCTGGGTCAAGCGTTAGATCAGTAAATTGTTCGATAACTGCTTGATTAATATCAGTATCTCCAAATTGACGAACCGTTATAGCAAATGTTCCATATGGATATATTGGATTTGTTGAAGCTTGTAAGCTTTGAACTGATATTTTAATTTTATCGCTGATATATTGGCCATCATCCAATGCTTCAATATGGAATAAATCATGTTCCGTTGAACCATATGGTTGAGAAATGAAAGCTGGAGTTCTTGGGGTTGTATATCGTGTATCGAAACGACCATATGCCGCTAGGAATTTTTCATTTGGCAATCCGGACGTGGTAGAAGTATTCAAGGTTCCAGAAGCAATCAATACGCCATTGATGTTACTTTGAACGACTGTTGCAACTTCATCGTCTACTGCAAAATCAGCATATAAATAATGTTGTTCTTCTTCAAACTTTGAAGGATCTGTATTGAGAAGCTTTCCGAAGTAAAGATCGGATGTTGGATTAAAGGATGCAGAATATATTTTTACTCCGACAAATCCATCGTCAGTCGCATATGATGTACCAAGTGAGGTAGAAATTACAATCTTAAAATATGGTTCTTCGCTATTGGCAGGAGTTGAATATATTGCGGTATCATTTAATCCTGGGGTGAATGCTTCATTGCTGGCAGACATAATCATTACACGAGAACCAGAAGCAGCAAATATAACGCCACGAACAAGATTAACTCCCAAACTAGCATCTACATAGCTATTGTTATCTGTAAACATTGGGAAACCGGATGGTGCGGATTCGCCTGGTTGCAAGTCGTGACGAGCAACCAAGAACTGAACGGCTCCAACTGCTCGAGTACTATTTGCAACGGTACCCCATCCATTAGAAGCAGAAAGTTTAAACCCAGCATTTTTAACGATGCCGGCGGTTTGAGTGGCTGCAATATCAATAGAAGTTGTATTTGAACCGGCTCCCAATACCCTTATGAATGTAAGTGCATTACGGTTTTGTAAAAATTTTTCTACAGCATATGGGGCTGTCAAGTTTGGATTAAAACCGCCAAACTTGGTTTGGAAATCTGAAAATGATCCAAGAGTATATGGAATGAATGCTGGTCCCTTAACCGATGAACCAACTATACCAGCAGGTACGCCGTTAGGAGCAACTACTCTTGCGGTTAGATCGATTTCACGATCATAATAGCCTGGGAATTTAAAAACTTGATCTGGCATTTGGTTTATCCTTCTTCTTCAAATCAGCGTTGAAGCCTTTTCTTTTTCTAATTAGGGGTTACTACACCACTATTTCTTCATTTGGATGATATTAAATATTCTTCTAAAGTTTCAATATCTGAAGCTGCAAACACTGTTTCTCCCTTTTTTTGATTGACATCTAAGATAGATACGTATTTCTTATGCTTCTTTCCAGTTATTGGGTCAATTAAAGTCTTATTAAGAGCAAATTTTTGTAATGTAGTTTCAGTTTGTTTTGTTGCGGGGTCCATATCGATATCTGTTAATGTAAAACCGTCATTAGGAGTATCTTTGATTGGAGGTCTTTCCAAAACGTCTTTTGGTTGTATATCTCCAGCTATTGCAATATCAAATACTAAGTTTGGACAACTAATCGATCTTCTTACAGGAACAGCATTTGTAGGCGCTTGAGCAGCCAATAAATAACCTTTAACGTTAATATTAAAGGTATATTTTATAAGACGCTCCTCACCTTCAAACTGATCGATGTTTTCTCCATTGGAGAAACTGTCTTCTGTGTATGCAAGAAACCAATAACCTTTATCGGTTTCTAATTTATGCCCTCTAAACTGTGGAAGAAAAGAGGTCATATATGTTTGAATAAGATATGTCATGTGTTGGGTATAATTCGTCCAAAACACAACTTCATACTTCGCAGTAAAAAACTGTGGCTGCGGAATTGTTATTATCTCATATATGTTATTTGCAGATAGTCTATTTTGTAACAATCCACCTTGAACAACTTCCAATTCATTTTTATCATCGCCGGTAGGTCTATTAGAAGTTGGTAATCCAGAAAGAACGCTTTGTAAGTTCTTTAATCCTTGTTTGTTAACAAGGTTTTGATAATCTCTATCTTCTGGAGCTAATTTTCTTTTTATTGTTATAACCCCAGTATATTGGTTCATGCCTCTACCGGTAATATCATCAGGAGCTTGTTCTATAGCGGTCCTACGAATGGATATAGCTGGAAGAATAAGGACTTTATTTTTATCTCTTGGTGGTTTAAGACGTTTTGCAAGAGCAAATCTTTCACCGGTAGCAAAGATAACATATGGTTTCTTTACATTTTGCGGACCTTTTGCGGCGCTCACCATGAAAGTATTAAAACCAATAGTCTTATCAAATAAACGATGAATGGCAAAATCGATATCTTCTATACCAACTGGAGGGATAGTGAAATCTAAGCTTGGCTGATTTTCATAACCACTATCAAGATGATCTTTAGGATTTCTTGGGTCTTGTGGTATGTTCTGTCTTGTGACATTCTCTTTTGGGTCAACAGCCATATATCTAAGTATCAGTCTTCGTTATAGATATCTGTTGGTTCTACGTAAGTTGGACTATTATTATCAAAAGAACTTGCTTCCTCTGGTTTATGTGTAGGATCTGGATCCGCATCTATATTAATAATACGAGCGCCTTCGTCTAATGCTATTGGAGCCATATCTTCTGCCAATCTATTACGCATCTGACGTTTGTCCAACGTTTGTCCTTCAATATTCTCCGTAAGACCACGTTGTTGTTGCCAAACCTTAGTAACATTACTATCAATATACTTAACGCCTTGATCTTTAAGCATTTGTTTAAAGACGTTAACATCAAATTGACCTTTTCGTGCTACTTTGCCTTCTAACTTATAACCGGTTGTATATTCTACTTGACCGTATATGTTGTCTATAGGCACGAAAGTAACTAACTCATATAGTTGGTCACCATAAAGGAAGAAGTCGCCTTCATTAAGGTTATAGCCCTTGTCTAAGAGGTCACGGGCTTGAACAAACAACTCAAACTTATTGACTTGCTCATTACCAAATTGGTTCCATTTAGTTTCCCAGTTGGGTTGTCCAGCCATAACATCTAAACGAATTGGATTTTCAAATATCTTCTCAATTGCTTCTTCATATATTGGATGAATTTGGGTCTTCATCGTAGAAATAGGATAATAAATTATCTGTTGCCCAATTACGTCTTTTACCAATTCCTTGGTAATGTCATTGATAAACTGGATCTCTCGGCTTGTTATGAATAACCTTGACATATAGATAAATAGGGCAACCTGACATTATAATGTAATTTCAAACAGTTCTTGCAGCCGGATTTGATTGAGCTTTCTTATATCTATCAACAAATACGTTATATAACTCAAATAATCTTTTCATTGTATTTTCAACTTCGGCAGTATCATAACGATGTTTAAAGTCATCTGGATCTATATTTGTTAATCCAAGAGATTTTGAATATTCAGTTCTTATCTTTTTTGCCATCTTTGCTGGATTGGATATAATCTTTCCTTTGGTTACATATTTCGAAATTTCAGCAATCATAGTAACGCCCAGCTCTTCTTCATCTTCAAATGATTGATTGTATTTTATAGGCGGCAATGGAGCACGAAAAGGAACATCTGCTTGACTGTAATCAACGAAATTAAAAGGTTTTTTAAATTTTTCATAACCAACATAATATCTTTTACTAAGTCTGCCTGGTGAAAAATCGTCACCTAAAACCGCCCAATACGTATCCTTACCTAAATTCTTAATATCAAAATCAAATTTACTACTAACATTTTTTTCTTTTTTGTCAGCAAATATATCCATAAACCATTTTATATAATCGGATTGGTCCATATTAAAAGGTTTTGTAAAAACTTCTTGCGGCGGATTAAATTTAAATGCTCTTAAAAAAGCATCATTATAAAGCTTTATAGCATCTTTATCAAGCCGTGTTCTATTAAATTCTGTAGGAGTTGTAGAATATTGACCACTTTTCTCTATAGACTGTTTTCTTTTGCCAAATTTTTTAGCTAAATGTCCGGTAAAAGCATGAATAAGATCATGAGTTTCGTCATTGCCAATCATTTCAGGTTTTTTTAAATTCGGATTAAGATAAAGTTTGAAACTATTACGATCAGATTGAAAACTTACCCCAGCTTTTCTTTCTGTATCTGTTGCCATTGGAGCAGATTGTAGTTTTTGACCAGCATCTATTATGTCTATTGGAATAGCTCCAGGTAGCGCACCGCCCTCATATATCAATCTATTCATCGCTTGGGCTAAAGAATAAACCCCGATCATTGCAGGAGATAATTTTTGGATATCAATATCTTCTTCCAATTGCTCTTTGATTATAAGACGGATATATTCTTTTAATAGGTTCATATCTTCTTCTTCTAATTGGTAGCGTTCCACTTGTTATGAATAACCGGCTCATCTTTTAGTTCTTCTTGCTGGTGCTTTTTTAGTCGGACGTGCTGGGGCTTTTTTGGTTGGACGAGCTGGGGCTTTTTTGGTTGGACGAGCTGGTGCAGGAGCGGGAGCAGCAGGTGCTCTGCGAGGTCTTCTTGCTGGAGCGGGTTCAGGGAATGGAGAAGGTTCTCTTTTGGCTGCTAAACTCTGTCTGGCAGCGTTTAGTTGGGCTGGTGTTACCTGCTCACGATCATATATGTTCTCTGCCGCTTTCGCAGCTTGTTTACGAGCTGGTTGAGCGGTAGATAGACCAACCGTATAACGCTGCAACATTTGATTATATAACTCAAATAATCTCGTTAACGCTTTTCTTGCTTCTAGCGTATTGTATCTTAGTTTATATTCTTGCGGCTTAATATTTCCCACGTTAGTGCTTGGACTTGGTGCTTGTTGATATTTACTAAATATTTTATAAACAACGTTTTTAACGTCAATAGGTTGACCAGCTTCCACTTCATAACTAATAGCCATGTTAATGACATTTCCAAGCATTTCTTCGTCTTCCATGGATTGTTTCCAAGCAACTTTTCCAGGGCTACCTTTGCCTACTGTTGGTGCTCCGAAATTATCCGGATCTGCTGGATCAAGTTTAGCATTGGAGATATCAACATTTCCCCAAGATCTGTGTCCAAAAATACCTGGAAGAACGCCGCCTGGACCATATACAGATTTCCATATCGTATAGCCGATATATATGAAGTTATCTTTGTTAACAGTATTTCCGTATATTTTAACGTTCTTATTCTTAATTTTTGGCCAAACTGTTTTAACAAACCAATTGCTATATTCGGTAGGTTTTTTCAATTCAAATGTTTTTTCAAAAACTGAATATGGTAACTTATACCCAAATGTTTTTTCAAACTTATCCGTAAAATCCGCAATTTCATCTTTTTTCAAAGTTATTTTATTGAATTTGGAAGGAGTACCACCATATTGGCCAGAAGCCTCGAGGCTTTCTCTTCTTCTGGCTATTGCTTTGGCAAGGTGTCCAGTAATCGTATGCATAATATCATGAGTTTCATTATCGCCACTCATGAAAGTTCCTGCTTTAGAAGGATCAATATATAATTTGAAAGTAGAGCCGGTATGCTGAAGGGATACTCCAGAATTTCTTTCTGTATCTGTTATCATTGGAGCAGACTTTAATTCTTTTCCGGAACTAATAATGTCTATTGGCAAGGCTCCAGGCAATGCATCTCCCTCATAGATTAGCTTATTAATAGCTTGAGCAAGAGAATAAATGCCTAACATTCCAGGATTTAGACGTTTTAGGTTAACGTCTTCATCCATAGCTTCTTTAACAAGTAATGTGATATATTCTTTTAATAGTTTCATATGTTTTTGTCTTCTAATTGGTAGCGTTCCACTTATCATTATATATAGATAGAACAGAGGGGAGCTTTTGACTACTCATCCAATAAATAATGTATATTTTGGGGGGAAAGGCATATGTTGCAATAGTTTCATATTATTTTCTGCTCTATTTGCTTCAAGCTCTGCAAGTTTATCGTAGGTCAAGGCATCAAGTTTAGTGATAATGCCAGTATCACCAACCAATAAGTCTTTTTTATCTTCTCTTCCTTGAGCAAGTAGTTCATCACCGTTAAGAGTTAATTCTGCGCCTGGAATTGGGATTGTCTTCATCTTGGTTCTAACAAGTCCAAGAAGTTCTTTAGCAACCGCCAAAGTATAAAGAATAATCCAATTTCTACTCCATGGGTTGAGAGAAGAATACGTTATAAAGCCCGCAGGAATGTTTCCTGGGTTACTGACACCGAATAACACGGAGGACGGTGTAGCAGGATCCTGGAGGCTTCCAGACGCCTCTAATGAGCCGCTAAAGTATGTGCCAACAATGCCTGGAGCAGCCGAGGGTGGAAAGCCAACTCTTAACCACAATTTATCATTAAAGAATGGAATAAGATTATTTGGAGTTGGGAATATTCGGATACCAGTTCCAGATATTTTATAAGTATAATGAGAACGTCTTACACGAGAAGCCATATCTAACATTCCAGCTCTCAATACGTCTTCAAACAAGGGAAGAACGTAGAAACGTGTATCTGGAACGTAGCTTTCTACTGGAAGACCTGAAGCAACGAAATTAGATGCAAGATTGCTATTAAATACATATTGAATTGGAGCATAATGATATACTTCAAATATTTTCATTCTACCACGAACATCAAGGGAGCCGGTGCCCATATAAGCAGCAAGACGATTGCCTGCTTCATCTTTTAATTCTTCATATATATCATAATCTTGACGACCTAATTCCAATTTAATAGAACCAGAATAACTTTGAAGAGATTGACCGTATCCAACTTCTGAAGCATATGGCTCTGCTTGTCTTATGATGAATTCAAAGTTTGGTTGAACGTAGTTATTAATTAAATTGAGGTTATATTTGCCAGTAGCAGGGTCAATACTTCCGGTAGGGGTTCCAAGAAGAGAAGATAAATTTGATTTGGCTTGATATTCAATCATGACTGCGTTAAAGTAAAGGGTAGCCTCTTCAAAACAAGCCCAAATCATTTTCTTTGTCAATTCAACGCTTAATACGTCTTCTCCAAGCTTTCTTAAAACGAATGTAACGACTTTATCTGCATCATTTTGAAATGCCGTATCACTATCAAAAAATCCAAATGGAGTTGGGGACATTGTTGTATTAAATGTTGACATATTACTAATTAGTATGATATTATGAGCAATCAAATTTTAAAAACTTATATACATGAAATCATCAAAGAAACGTTGCAAGCTGGAAAGAAATTACGTATATTCGATCTTGATGATACTCTTGTAAAAACAAATAGCAAAGTTCATATTAAAAAAGCTTCGGGTGAGCTGTTAGATTTAAATCCAGCAGAATATGCGGTATATGAAAAAGAACCCGGCGATGAATTTGATTATTCCGACTTTCAAGGATTAAAAGATCCTAAAGCTATACGTTGGACAACAAAAATATTAAAGCTTGTTATTGCAAAACATGGAACTGACAGCGCAGTTATTCTTACCGCACGTGGAAGTGAAGAACCAGCTCGGGAATTCTTTCGTTTAAACGATATCCCAGAAATTCCTGTTGTTGCCCTCGGCAATAGCGATCCGGAAATGAAAGCTCAATGGATTAAGATGGTAGCTATGAAGTTTGGATATAAAGAGATTGAGTTCTTTGATGATAGTCCAAAGAATATAGCCGCCGTTCAAAGATTAAAAGTTCCTGGCGTTAAAATCATAGCTAGATTAATAAAATGAAAAAGGGAGCTTTCGCTCCCTTCTTCTTTTGTATTTTACTTTCAAATACCTGCTAGCTTACGCCAACGATTAAGATACACCCTCTCGTGTTCTTCGTTTATCATCTTCTTTATAACACGATAACGAGTAGCATCATTTTTTCTATGAGCTTCAGCTAACATTCTATTAAGCTTCATAAGTCTATATTCTTTGAGGCTTTGTTCTTGACCAGGAGTTTCTGGTGCAGCAGGAAACTCTTGATTTGGACTTTCAGGATTTGCTTGATTTTTTTCAAATTCTCCAGGTCCATACAAGAAAACTTCAGCAGGTACTTTGCCGCCTAATGCATTTTTAACATCTGATATGTTTTTTGCATCATCATCATAGAAATGTACTTCGTCTGGTTGTTGTTCTGGTGGCTTGCCATCAAAATATAACTTTTTAATTGCATCGCCCTTATTTCCGCCGCCTAGACCTTTTATTCCATTTGTTAAGTTAGCGCCTTGCGATGTCATAAAATCTTTTAAATCAGATTCAACAGACGGAGGATGAGGTTGTCCTGCGAAATCTTTTGGAATTCTTCCGGAACTTTCACCAGAACGAGCAGTAATAATTTGACTTGTTGCACCCGCAGGCAAGTTTTTAATTTTAGATAATGTTGAGTCGATTGGTTCTGCTGATTTTGCAGTAGATGAAGGGCTATAGTCAGCTACAATTGCTTCGCCAGCAAACTTCGGATCTCCAGGCGTTGGTTTGGTTGGAGAGACTAATACGTTATTAATTCCTTCACGTGCTTTAGCTAAACCGGCAGAATTAATATAAGCGGCGATACCATCAACGCCATCTGGTTGTTCAATCTGTCCACCTTTTGGACCGGTTAACATATAATCCTGTCCAATTCCCTTACTTGCTAACCATTGTTGCATTTCTTGTGGAGTTTTTAATGGAACACCATCACGATATACCATTATACCATTTGCATCCTTTGTAACACCTAATGTGTCATCAAAGTCAAATACGTGAACTTGCTTCTTTGGTTCTGCATCACCTGGAACTGGATCTCCAGCAGTAACAACACCTTTTTCTTCTTTACCAGAAGAAGGCGGGGTTTCTTGATCTTGCTCAAACAATTCTGTTAGCAAATGTTTTAATTTTAATTTCATTTCAGCCTCTTTTATTTATTCCAGCTAATAGTTTCCAACGATCTAGATCAAAACGGACGCTTTCCTTTTGAATATCGTAACCTGGCTTAAAGTTAATATCGCCGCTTTGTAATGCGGTAGAAAGTCCTTCTGAACCTGGCCCACCATCTCCAGTTCCTGTTTGTGGCATCTTTGGACGTGGGAATTTTCCTGCTGCTGGCAATGTCTTGCAATTGTGTGCCAAAGAAGCAGCACAAGTTCCCCATTGAGCGCCAGGATCCCCTGAAGGAACAACCGTTCCCGTATTTGCTTCATTTCCAACGTTTGCAAGACCTTCGAAGCCTTTCATGTTAATTTGTTCTTTTAAGGCTTGAGACATTTCTCCATAAGCAGACGCAGGAGCTACTCCACTTGCGCTAGCCTGAGCAATTTTTTGACTAGCTGCTGCTGGACCGGTTGGCTTGTTAGGCAATGCATTGGCTGCTTCTATTTCATCTGGAGTTGCACTAACAACTAATTTTCCTTGCAATTGCTTTACAACATCTAGAGTTAATAAAGTTGAGCCGCCGCCTGCAAATTTAGCTATGATGTCATTAAATCCCATGCCATATACGTTCATTCCTTGCTTAACGCCTTGCGTTGGAACGTCGCCTTTTGTTACTGCAATTGCCGCTTGAGTCATTTTTAATGCCATTTCTGGATCTGCAATGTTGATATTAATGCAAGCTAAAGTAACATCTGGATTAAAGACCATTGCTTGGGACCAACGGTGATGACCATCGATAACCCATTTTCCTCCTGCGGTTATAATAGGATCGTCGCCGCCTTGCCATGCGCCACCACTATAGAAAGCTGCTATTCCACCTGGATTTTTAAATGACCATCCAACGGAACCGCCTAGATCGATTTCGCTTTGAGTTGGACTTAAAGCTTTGCCAGCAATAGTAGTTGCTGAAACTTTAACTCCTTCATCACCCGGTGCTCCATCTTTTTTCCCAGCAGCCAAGAACGCACGAAGCTTTGGGTCTTTTGCCACAACCTTAAGTTGTTCAACGAATTGTGCATATGGAAGTTTCCATAATGCGGCTATTTTTTCTGCACTTACGCTATCTGGTGCAGCAGCATTTTTATCCGCTTCGGCATCAGCTTGTTCAAATAACCACTTAAGGGACGGACGACCTGTGTATCTATTATTTTTCATATCAACCTCTTTTTATTCCTGCTAAAACTTGCCAACGATCAATACTCCATGCAGCCTCACGAATAAGACTACCTACACGTTTAAATGCTTCATCTGTTTTTGTTGGTTTGCCTAAAGCATTGCCTAGACGAGTTAATATTGGAAGTAATTTTCTAGTTGGAATTGAAGATTTAAATAAATGACCGGTTAAATTCATGTTTGGATCTAATAAATAACCCCCCGCCCAGCGATGATGACCATCTAGTATCTCTATGCCATTTCCAGCATCTACTACGTAAGCTCCTAATTCTGTTCCTGGTGTTGGGTAATTGCCAACAGCAAAATTTAAGCTTTTTCCAATCAATACGTTTTTCTGCGTTGGCACCATTTTATTAATTGTTAATGGAGCTTGATCTTGATATGCAACAGCCGGTTCGTCATCTCCAGTTTTTCCATCCTTAACGCCAGCTTTTAGCCATTCTTCGGCGTCTGAAGGACTTGTATTCAAAGTGTTGATAGCAACAGAAGCCGGTCCTTCTTCCTCATTTAACATCTCAGCTAGTTTTTTTACTCCCATTTCTAATAATTTATGTTGGGCAGCTTCTTGCATACCTTGTTGCTGAGTTGATTCGGATCCTTTTCCTGCTTCTGCCGTTTTTTCTGCGCCAGATTTCATATCATAAAATGGAGCATTAAAATCAACCTGATATTCCCCGCCTGGAGAAACTGCATCAATCATTTTAGATACTGCTTCTGAATCATTCCAATCCTTAATATCTGTTGCTGGCAAGAATGGCATCTCATTTTTTGGCAAACCGGTGCTAGGTAATTTGGCGCCAATCTCTCCAATACGTTTAGCTAATTCATCTGGTCCAATTTTAGCTACCAAAGCTTTAATCTCTTCGGCAGGTTTTTCAATAATTTTTATTATATTTGGATTTGCTTCCGGATTTTGCATCGCAGTTACAATTGCTTTTGGATCTACATCTGCAATATTTGTGTTTTTATTAATAGAGTTAATATCTGCAATTTTTGCTTTTTGTTGCTCTGGATTTTGAGCGCCAGCAGCAGGTGCTGGAGCAGCCGCAGGAGCTTGTTCAAATAGCCATTTAAGGGAAGGACTACCAGTATATTTTTTATTTCTCATCGATTAAACCTTTCGGAAACAATACTTTTTTAAATAGTACATATAGGATCAAAATTCTAATTTATTGCCCCTAACAACAGAATTACGTTCACACCAACCAGCTCGCAATTCTAAAACATATCGACAAGGACGTTTAATCTTACACGTTCTTTCATCATATGCTAATAAATGATGAACTCCTAACACTCTCATATCTTCATCTAAAGGGACAAGATCCAAATCAAAAGGAACGTCCCGCATCCAAAAACCTAATTCTTTTGGCTCGGGATAAACGAAAAAAAGCCCAAAGCCATCATCCGGCTCGGGCTCAAACATAAATCCTTTTTCCTGCTCTTCTGGAGTTGTTAACATACGTAGTCTTAAAGGAATTCCTCCTAACGTAGCTTCACAGTTGGATCGTTGTTTCCATATGGAATATATATCTCGCATTGTTTGCATACGGGATAAATATTAAAGCGGTTCCAAATACATATACGATATATTAATCAGCTTTTCATTAATTAACACGTCGAAAGAATTCTTATCGAATTCTCCTACTATAATCCCAATGCTATTAATAGGCATCCAATCCCAATGCAAGTGCCTTGTTTCTTGCCCATATCCACCAATGACGTATACACGAACATCAGGCATATCATCAAGCACAGCATTAACGTTAATGTGCTTTAAACGAACAAGCTGTCCAACTTTAAATTTAGACATCTTCCTCATTAACAAGTTCCCAATCCGTGTTAAAATGATCTACGTTTTTATCATATGAAGAAGCAATCATATAAGTTGCATAATCTACCAACTCCTCATATGACATTCGGTTAACGATAAGTTCTGCAAGCGCCGTGCGGTTCTTCTCCGTATATAGCGGTCTAATATTACTCATAGATATACAACCAAAATAAGCAAAGCCATTAGAACAACAAAGGTGGCAAGAGGCCAAACAAACTCAAGCATAAACTCCGAAAGAATGTCTCCACCCTGGTCGGGACGAAGATCACGCTGAATATCCCCAATACGACGATTGCGACGATCACGAACCATGTTTAAACCTCCACCGAGGAAAGCGTGGCAGGGACAATTTTCAGTCTTCCATGGAAATCGAAGTTGCCGCAAGTAAGTGCAACGTAAATATCATCATAGCCCTGCGGAAGACCATTCTCGTCCAGAGGAAACTCACTCACAAAACGCTCGGCATCACGCTCAAGCTCAAAGACCTTAAGGATCTCGCTCGACACGTCACTCACGATCCCTCGCACAATATAAACGTGCTTCATCAACCGGCTCTTTTCATTCTTCATATAATCAGCATAACATTGATTATAAGATATTTCAAGGTATTAATTCTTCAATAATATCAAGGAGTTATATCGCAAGGATCACGAATAATGTCCCTTAAGGCTTCTGCCATTGCAATTGGATCACTCGTTAACTCAAACTCTATTCCACATTCATTATATGTTCTTGCAACTACAGGATCTACAACATATGCAAATACTTCCCCATGAGTTAATGCAGAACACATATCAGTTTCCGTTATTCTCGGCTCTCTATAACTTTGCCCAGCTTCATCAGTAAACAATATAATAATCCTTACTGCATTCTCTCTCCATCCAATACGTAACTCATCATCCATCCCTAACATATATACCGCATCATATGAAGGTTCAC
>Ga0214921_10002568_pt1 | contig 29309 bp, 23 predicted proteins | sample LL1505_MetaG_FD_177992 | JGI IMG/M metagenome (GOLD analysis project Ga0214921, IMG submission 177992) | Freshwater microbial communities from Lake Lanier, Atlanta, Georgia, United States - LL-1505 | ecosystem: Environmental > Aquatic > Freshwater > Lake | place: USA: Georgia | collected...
TGGGTCCAGAACATCGGCCAAGCCAGCACTGACACTCCGATCATGACCGGAATGTCGAATGCCATTGCGACCTCGGCAACCTCCAATCCTTCGGGGGTAAGCAAGCTGCTCGCCCCGAGGATTGCGAACACGTTGAGGATGTTACTCCCCACCACGTTCCCGACCGAAAGGTCCGTATCTCCACGCCGTGCGGCGAGGATCGACGTGACGATCTCGGGGAGGGAGGTTCCCACGGCAACGATCGTGAGCCCGATGACGAGCTCCGACAGACCTGCCGCCCGAGCGAGCTCGACAGCACCCAACACGACCAGTTGTGATCCTCCGCCTAGAAGGAGGAGACCAACTATCAGCCACATAAGGCTGGATAGGAGAGCGGGCTCCGACTCGGACGGCGCGACTTTGGGTTCATCGGTATCTCCACTCTTCGCGGAGCGTACAGACACCCAGAGATAGACGATAGCGCAGGTCAACAGGATTACTCCATCGACCCGCGAGATCGAACCGTCTACCCCGAGTACAGCGACCATGATGGCCGCTGCAATCATCACCGGCGCGTCGAACGAGATAATGCTCGCGTTCACCGCCAGAGGCGCAATGAGCCCGGTTAGACCGAGAATCAACAAAATGTTGCCGATATTGCTACCGACAATATTTCCGACCGCGAGGTCGGTTTTTCCCTGTAACGCTCCCGCTGCAGAGACGAAGAGCTCTGGGGTGGATGTCCCCAAAGCCACGACTGTCAGACCGATCGCCAGCTGGGAGAGCCCCAGCTTTTTGGCGAGCGCTGAGGCGCCCGTTACCAATCGATCCGCTCCTGCGATGAGGAGCAAACTTCCAACAACCAAACCGAGCATCGCTAACACGATGCACCTTCCTTTCGAAGGGAGGAATGAACATAACCCACATCAAAACAGCAACGCGGGCCTTCATCTCGCTCGGTGAGTGAGCCAGAAAAAGACCGCGTCGATCTACTACCCGATAAAAAATAAAAAAGATCAGGGTCGCGAAACGACTTTGTGGATCATAGGCCCGACTGATCTTCAAGTAAAATGAATATGGACGAAAAGAGGTGTGAAAGTGCTTAAATACAAGCCGATTATGAAGATCTTGCCTGCGCTGCGAACACCTGCGCACACCTGCATACAGGGTGCGTGTCGCGATGACGGATCTTGGTAGTTAGTTTCGTTGTGGTCAAGCTCACCAAAGGGAAGCACGAGAGGCTCTCTGAACGACCCTATCCGAGCTCGACCACGTGGTCCGTAATTCGACGATCAGGTTGAGATGTCGGTACATGGTCAGGAACGGTGAGGCCCTTCGCCCGGACGGCATCAAGGTTTTTATAGTGGCGATCATCGAAGTTCTGTAACATGCCGTTCTGGAGAGAGACATCCACCTCGCTCAAAGACTTCTTGGGCCCTTTGTGAGGAGTGCCCTCCGATGTGCGCCAGTATTCTTGGTGGCGCTCCCGCATCCTCCTCTCAAGAACTCTATCGGTGTCAAAGACCTGTGCCCACGTACAGATAAACGGCTCATCCGTTGGACCGACCTCGGTAAGTTCCCCAATCGCTATGCCGGTGGCCTCTGACTGACACACCTCCATCAATTTCATCCCTATCATAGCGTACCGGATCTCCCGCGGACTCTGTTCGCTCTCCGGTAGCTCCCCGTCGAACCAGTTGACCATGAAACTTATGGACAACATTCCGTTTTGTGAGGCGATGATCCGCCGAGGGAGCCTAACCTGTTCAATAACCTCTGCCTCGCTTAAGCCCCTCTCAAGGTGATCCTTAAGGATGCACTCGTTGATATTTTCATGATAGTCCCACCCAAAGCAGGTGTTGTTGATAATCGTAACCTTATGGGGATCCTTTACCCTGAGAATAAGGTCAGCGGCCTCCCTCGGCGTAATCACCTGTGTGGGTTGAAGGGGCAGATCTTTGTCTTTTTGTATGGAGTCTATGACCTGCTCAGCCTCACCGCTGTCAAATACCGCACCATCTGGAAACCCATGGGTGTCCTCCCAAAAGACGACACCAGCCTCAGGGGTGGCAGTGCGCAGTTCATCAAATAAACTACTATAGCGGTTCTCCGGGGCTGGATCGTGCGGATTGGTACTGCCTTTGACTAAGTGTTGGTTCGGATCAAAGTTGAGGCGGAAAGCTCGCGCAACATCAATTTGAGAAGCGCCGGAGATCTCTGGGTCGCTATGAATAACCGAGCGTAGGGCAACACCAGGAGCTAGTACTACCTCATGCTCGATCGCCTCGCGCGCAGCGATAATATCCTTCGCGTGCTCCTCAAGGTACGCGATGTAAACCGCTTCGTCAGAGGAAAGGGCAGCAGTGATACCTGGGTATCTGCGCTCGGCGGTTTGCCCCCTCCGAAGCACAGCCATCTTAATCTGGTTGAAGGTATCTGCGTCGACTCCGAAGAGCCCCGAGCTTTCGAGAGCCTCAGCAAGCATACATCCTAAGCGAAATTCATCGCCGAGGATCCTTTGCTCGCCGATAAGGAGTTGGCTTGCCCGGACGATCTCCGAAGGCTTGAAGTCGTTGCCCGGATTGATGTTCAGCGTCAAGCAGAGAGCTAGCCCGAGAGCTCTTACGCCGAGATCCTGCTCTGTCTTGAAGGAGCGAAAAAAAGCTCGTTTTTGATCGATCGAAGTTTCCGCTGGAAGGTGCTTGACCAACTCATGCATTCGAATGACCCGACGGTAGTTATCGAGACCTCGAGGGAGCTCGCGCTCGCCGTGAGGGGCCGGTATCATGGATGTGATCATGATCTGAATCGCTTCTGCGCTGTGAAATTTCTCCGCGTAATCTGCGAAAAACTCAGGTGGTATCTTCTGAACATCCATCCTGGAAAACTCGGAGAAGAGAGCTCGAAGGTCACCGGTGGTGACGGGTCTTCCGCTCTGAATAGAGCGATTGATCGCTGCGTGGAGTAGCGATGCCTTGCTATTTGGGACAAGCGCATCCTCGGGAACCGGTATCGGGGTGTTATCTGTCGCACGAAAGGTCCCGCTTCCGGCTGGCTTCTTCTCCCCTTCAGCACCTTTCTCGGTGCGACTTGTGGATGCGCTTCGATAATCCGAGATTATCTTTGTTACCCTAGGATCACCGAAAGCTTTGTCGTATCGCTCAAAGAACTCCGCAGGTAGCTTATTCCCAGATTCCGCTGAGAGCGCTTTATAAAGGTCAGCGATCTCTCCAAGGGTGACCTTTTTGCCGCGGTTAACTTTGTTGCTTATGGCTACGTGCAGGCCAACCGCTCGACTCCCCCCTATAAAGGTAGCTCCAGTAACGCTTACAGAGGCCCCAGCCAGTGGAGTTAGGTCATGCGAAGGTGCCGAGGGGTTGTCGCCGGGTGTTGGACTTGAGGTTGAGTTAGGTGGGAGGGGTGAATCAGGTTGGGCTGTCTGAGCGGAGCTCAATGAGGCTCCGGTTAGGCTGGCAGCGAGTAAAAGTTTTCCGGTCAAATTCGAAACTGTTTGGTTACCAAACATCTGCACCTCTATCTATCCAGCCTGCCTATCTTCCCGCCTTGTTGAGCAGGACCGTACCACGCTGGGACATATGCTTGAACGAAATTTTTTCTCAAACCGCCCATTTCGATCAGCTCATTGAGAGGTCACCACAAACGCCCCACCGTGGTGAGAAATCTTTCTCTGTAACGAAAGGATCACCGCTGCGGAGCCAACTCCGGAAAGATCTCTCGATACGCCTGGGCCTTCTCCTTCGTAATCGTCATCAGCGCACTCAGAGCGCCGAGGTGAGCAGCCGGCTCAAAACTATCGCGCTCGATTCCATGAACACGGTCAAAGGCGTGAACAAGCTCGTGAAACAATGCCCAGAAAGGAGCCTCATTTGCCTCCCGCCCTGGTGACAAGAGCCCTATGCCACCGTGTGAAAGCACATTCTTCAGGTCCGCCACCAATTGCTGCTTACTTAAGTCCCGCGATTGAAGTTCGACCGCAACGTGCACCGCGCCGGTCATAAGATCGTATCCGTAGATTGTGGCACCTCTGACAGGCTCGTATACCCCCTCAAACTTTGCACCGGGGGCTCTATCCAGAGGCTTGATATCGAGCGAAAACGGGAGCTCTCCTTTGTTCACACAATCACGAAGCCAGACTAAGAAGTCAGCCGTATCTACTCCGCCCAGCTCTGAGCTTATCCATGAATCCCCATCCACTCCCCTATATTTTGCCAGAAACTCAGGACAGGTGATGGCATCGATCTCCTCATCCGTAGTCGTGCGCGCCCATATCCGCAGGAACTCAACAAAGGGTTGTAGAGCATCGCCCCGCTTCGTGGCTATGTCAGAGAGGGAGTGTACAGCAGAAACCTTTGGTAGAGCATCGCTCGCCACACCAAAGGCCGGAGATGATGTCGGAAAGAGCGCTCCCCGAGAATTGCGCGATAGATCGTCAGGTGGGCACACATTAGCTATGCACGCCAAAGGATCTTTATTGGGGTGAATGTGCGCGGGCATCGCAGGCAACTCCGCAACCTCCCGCTCTTGACGGCTAAATGATGGGGCCTCTAGAAAACAGGTCGGCGACGACTCGTCTTTATGCTCGTCGCCTTCCTGATTGTGCTCGAACATGTCGATCCTGCCGAGATCCGTAACCCGATACCCGATGTTCGGCAGTTGTGGGACTTTAGATTCCTGGATGATCCTGGATCCAATCATATCCCGATACCCCACAAGCCCTACGTTCTCGTCGTAGATAAACTTTCGGGCCTGGGCGCCGTTTGCAACCCGTATAACGCGACCACTTCTATCAATGAGGGTCTGGGTTCCATGAGGAAAAAGGAGGGTTTTCGAGCCAGTAGTGGATATTCCAACACAAAGACCGTCTGTGGTCTTGAAAACCATGGCACCACTTGCCAGCAGCGGCGACTTCTTAGAAGGCATAATCGTAGGATCGCTACAAACCCACATCCATTCCTTCGTAGAAAGGTCCCGCACAGAGAAGCGCCAAGATGTCTTGGTGCCGTTTACGGCTGTATCAACGACCCGAGGAGGCAGCGGTTCCTGGCGTTCATAGGTAACCACACCGCCGTTGCTTCTTCGCACGGTCAGCAACTCATCCTGCTCATCGGTGTATCGTGTGCCGCCGATCGGCTCGAAAGTAAAGACCTTCGTCTCGCCATCTGGCCCGACCAGCAGATCCCTGGGCGATTTATCAAAAAGCTCTATAACCGCCAATTCACCATGCTCGGTAATACAAAAGTTACCGCAAAAATCATTATCCGACTTCACTGCAGGGTCCGTAGGCCTACGAACCTGCACCGACCATATAGACCCCGCTGGATCAGGCCGATTTCGAGTGTAGGTTTCCTCTCGGCCATCGCTCAAAATGAACGTGAGCGCCCTGATATACTCGATGCCCTGTTTGGACGCCCCATAGGAGATACCCGTCGCTGCTCTAATGCTGCTACCGTTTTTCTTAGCGGTCCTAAAAAGCTGTACAGCTTTGGGGAGGTACATCTCTAAGATGCGCCCCTCCGTATCGAAACTATACTTGGCGAACTCCTCACCCTTTGGAATCGGTGTCCCGTCCCTGAATGTTTCTTTACCTGCTATGAAAGCTTTCGGTAGATCGGCGTCAAGGGACCTAACCGCTGCGGGCGGATTGTCAGCCGCCTCAGCTCGTTTCTGTGTCTGCACGTTGGCAGGAACCAGAGCCACGAGAGCTGCAGCGAGCTCAGTAAGACGGTTGTTACGAGCGAAAGGTTGGAACATGTCTACGTGCGATAGTACATCTTCAATAGCTCTTAGCAGAGAGAGTGGCCCGGACCAAGAGAAAACGAGCTTAGGAGCAGCTATCCCTGTACGGATTGGGCCGTTTTAGACTAAGTGGGCGTTATCCCGACGATCCTTCGTGGCTGGACCCAGAGGAAGCCCCGTTTTCTCTTTGCGTCGCGGCGAGCCTGAAAGTACCCTTATAGGGATAGCAGTGGCGAAGGGTCTTCGGGCCTCAATCTACGGCTCGATAGCAGCACTTGAATTAACTGAATCAGTAAAGAAAGGGAGAGTTGTATGGTCACCCCCGATGAGAAAGGCCTGGAGACGGGAAATGGCGCTGAAGTTGCGCGGCAGGGCACGCAGCTCTCAACGCAGGTCGAGACGGTAGCGGGGATCATCAAGCGCCACCTCCACACATCACTTGAGGTGCCGCAGCCGATAGCGGCGGTCGATCCCAAAACGATCCTTCCCTTCGTTTCACCGATACTCCCAGCGAGTCCCGACGTTCTCGCGAAGAACATCCCAGGGTACGTTCCACCGACGGCCGAGCAGATCGCGGAGATGACAACGTACGCAGATGCAAAGGAGAACTACGGAACGATGCCAGGTAAGGGCGCCGCTTTTCTTGTGCAACTCGTAAAGGCTTTAAAGCCAGAGGCCGCGTTTGTGTTTGGAACAGCGCGAGGACGGATAGAGAGCATCATAGCTCAGAGTCACGAGAGCACCGCGGTCGTTACGATCGATCTTCCGGATGCTGAGGTTGCAACCGCCAAGGGAAGGCCTGACTCGAACAATATTAGGTATCGAAATAATATTGGGATTCGCTCAGATGAGAATATCGGGGAGATCTTTAAGAGTGATCCCGCTATAGCATCGCGGATCAATCAGCTCCTTGGGGACTCCCGTGCGCTCAATACTGCGCCCCTCGCGGGGACGATGCGGCTTGTTGTCGTAGACGGAAACCACGCTCTGTGTAACTGCCTCAGCGACCTGGCGAGCGCGTTAGAGATGGTTCACCCAAATGGCGGTGTGATCGTTGTTGACGATTTTAAGAAGGTCTCACCACTCAATATGGGTGTCGATGCTGCCGTAAATCTTTTAAATACCGCCACTGCTCTTGCCGTACTGTGGCCGTGTCCGAGGCCAAAAGAGGAGGGCCTCGAGGCTCCTTTAGCAGTTATCCCGGTACCTGCTGGGTTTGACACCGCAGCAGCGGCGCAGAAGCTGAGAAGTGTGGTTGCGTTGCTTGAAAATTAGGTAGTCAATCTGAGCCGGCCCGCTTAGGTGGTTAGCCCACCGAAACAAATTTCCAACCCTTCCGATTAGTGCGAGCTCCGCTCGTTCCCCTGGATATCGAGTATAGGGGCATTCATATCTTTCTTGACAAAGGTATCAGATTTGATACATGCTGGTGATAAAGAGAATCATATTCCATCCGAAGGCAAGAGAGGCGATTCGAGACCTCCCCGACCAGATTAAAGATGAGCTCGGGCAGGCACTCTTCCTTCTCCAGCAGGGATACAAGCTTTGCACGGCACTAGCACGGGCGATGCCGAGCGTTGCGCAAGGCATCGAGGAATTGCGAATTGAGGGTCGGGACGGAGTTACAGAGCGTTCTACTTACCGAGAGCGAGTGATGGTATTGTGGTGTTACATGTCTTCAAGAAGAAGACCGCGAAAACATCTCCCCTCGACATCGAATTGGGACGAAAGCGTTTGAAGGAGATGGGATATGGCTAAGCAAAAAGTATCTTCGGCCCGAAACGGCGCTGAACTTGCTAAGGCGCTCGGCCTACCAGCGACCGCTGCTCACGAGTGGCGAGCAAGAAGCGATCTTGCGACCGCGCTTATCGCGGCCGTCGAGAGGGAGCAGCTAACTCACGCCGAGGTTGCAAGACGAGCGAAGACCTCTCGCACTCGTATCACATCTATCCTTAATAGAAATCTCCAGCATGTGACTACTGACCTGCTCATCCGGATCCTCGGGGCTCTTGGTTACGAGGTCAAGCTATCGGTGTCGAGGATGCGAATGGCTGCGTGACGCCTCGATGCGCCCAAAAAGGTGCTGCGCTGGTTTTCTCCACCTCCCAAGGAGTGCCTTGTCGCGAAGCCCTCTTCCTTGGAGCAGGGCCACCTTTCTCTCAGTAAAGGGTAGACATGTTTAAGTAGGGAAATGCTTGCTATGAGTCAGCCCTATTTCGAACTCTCGATGAATACATCAACGAGCTGACCCACAAATATCGGGAGGTCCTTCTTGTCGAAGGAGTAAATCACCTGCAAAACGCGGGTGTCTACACGCTCGGTACTCTCGCCGGTGAGCGATCGCTTTGGCACTACGTACGGCTCAAACCGAACGAATGTCAGCGGAAAGGTAACCTGCGTATTTCCGCGGAGGATACCTTGAGCGGGTTTCCCGGCCTCGACCCGCCAGGCGTCGTTCTCATCGACGTCAACACGAACGGCGAGTGGGCTTGTTGTTCCGACGATCATGAGGGGGCTGGACATTACTTGTGCTGAAGCGAACTCTCCAACTCTGGCCTTCGATTGAAGCACCGTGCCATCGATCGGAGCACGAATCGTCATTCGATTGAGCGTTGTCTGAGTAGCGTTGACCTGAGACTCCGCTTCCGCGAGCGCGGCCTTCGCGATAGCGAGAACGCTCTCACGCTTGAGGAGCTCTCCCCGCATAATCGCGCGAGCATCTGTCACGCCTTTGTAGAGTGAGAGTTGGGTTTCAGCATCAGCCTGTTGCGCGCGAGCCCGTTCGACCTGAGCTTCGCGAACTTGAAGCTCCGCGAGCGAATCCCTATCGTCGAGGGAAAAGAGCGCCTGCCCCTTCGTAACAGGGTCTCCCGCCTTAACGAATACCTGCTTTATGACGCCAGCGAGGGGCGAGGCGATGGCGATATTTTCGGAGATCGATTCGATGATGCCGGAACCGGCTACAAAGAAGGTATAGGGCGGGCGCGCTGGCTCAACCACTGGTGGCGCTACCGGAGGGGGAACACTTCCCGCAATGACGACACGAATCACGAAGAGGATGCCGACGAGCGCCGCGACCGGAAGGATGTAAAACCGCACGGTCGAAAACTTAGGGATGGTGATATTGGCTGGTAGTTGTAGTTTCATAGTTCGCTCGCGGAATTAACGATTCGGGTAATACGGCCATCATCCATCACGCCGATGCGGTCCGCGTACTGAAAGATACGGGCATCGTGAGTAACGATAACGAGGGTCCGTCCCCCCTTCAATGCCTCATGACGGAAGAGCTCCATAATCTCAGATCCTGTTGTGTGATCGAGGGCGCTCGTGGGCTCGTCGCACACGATAAGACGGGGATTGTGAACGAGCGCCCGCGCGATAGCGACCCTTTGCTGCTGACCTCCGGAGAGCTCGGTCGGAAGGGTGTCGAGTTTTGCTCCGAGCCCTACCTGTTTCAGCATCTCTCGCGAGCGTTCATTCGCTTCAGCGCGTGGGACGCCATTTAAGATGAGCGGTATGCTCGTATTCTCAGTGGTTGTGAGAGTGGGGATGAGGTTATAGGCCTGGAACACAAAACCAACGTTCTTGCCGCGGAAGGTGGTCCTGTCTCCGTCCTCCATAGCGTCGAGGTCGTGTGAGAAGATCGTGCACGTTCCCTCGTCATGGTTGAGGATTCCGGCGATTACTGAGATCAGGGTTGTCTTTCCACAGCCGGAGGGCCCAACGAGCATAAAGAGCTCGCCCGGCTTTACCTCTAGGTCTATGCCACGCAGCGCCTGTGTCAGGTTTCCCTTCGTACCGTAACTCTTCTTCAGGTTGGTGCAGACGATCGCCGGTTCCATCACCACTAACCTCTAAAAACGATACCGGGCTCGAGTCGAATGACCTTCCATAGACTAAAGATAGTGGTCAGGAGGGTTATCAACGTGGTGGCAAGGACGGTTACGACCGGTATCTGCCACGGCATGTAGAACGCAAGCTCTGAATTTTTTGAGATGATGCTCGTAAGGGAGGCGATCCCCATACCGATGCCACTTCCGAGCGCGCCGACGAGAAAGGTTTGAAGAACGATCATGGTAAAGAGCACGTTGTTCTTCGCCCCCATCGCTTTAAGGATACCGAGGTAGCGCATGTTGTCGGTGATGAAGCTGTAGAAAGTTTGTCCGACGATAGCGACGCCGACGAGGAACCCGAGTCCAACCGCGATCCCGAAGTTAATCGGAATGCCGGTGTTTTTCATGAAGTACCGGATGGTGAGCCCCTTGAGCTGGGGAGCGGTGTAGGCCGCAAGTCCCGTCTGTCCGTTTATCCTACGAGCGACCTCTGTGAAATCTGCCCCAGGCTTTACCTTGGCGAGGATAAAGGAGAGGAGCTTTCGCTCACGGGGGGCAAAGCGCATGGCGCGTGAGTAGGTGGTATACACGACGGGTTGTGACTGGAAGGTGCGGGTCGTGCGAGCGATTCCCACGACAACTGCTCGGTTGTCGTTGAGTTCAAGAAGATCTCCGATCTTGAGTGGTGTCTTTGGACTTTGGGGAGTCGGTCCGGGCTTGGCGAGCTTTCCGGTCGCGGCCGCCTCATCGACGATGACGGAGTCAGCGAGTCGTAAGTCAGCTACCCTTCCCTCTGCCATTGTAGGTGGGCCGCCAACGAGGGTCGCGTCATCAAGTCCGATGACGTTACAGGTCTGGAAGGTGCCGTTGGCCAATCGAGCGCGGATCGAGCCCTTGTACAGTGGAACGGCCCACTCAACTCCCTGTACGCCACGTACCTGAAGGAGCTTCGTGTCCTGCATCGGCTTAATGTCATCAACGAACTGAACCTTGGGGTCCATCACCCAAAGGTCGGGAAGGGGGGTGTCGAAGATGAACCCAACCGTACGGGACATCAAACCCACAAAGATCGAGGACTGTTGTGTGATGATCAGCGAGGTGAGGGCAACGCCGAATATCATGGCGAAGAACTTCCCCTTGTTTCCGATCAGCATTTTGAGGGCGATGAGGTACACGGGGCGAGTGTACTTTGTAATCAGAGCGAGGGGAACCCGGGGATGCAGAGTTGCAGCACCCCTATGAGCTCTCTTTGGTTTAGTAGGGAGTTATTCCGGCCGAATCATGCCGTGGGCCAGGAGATCCTGAATATCGATAAGCCCTACGGGGACGTTTCGCTCATCGACTACCATGAGTTGGTCGATCTTTCGCTCTTGGATGATTCGAGCGGCCTCGGTGGCGAGTTTGTCGGATGTAATCGTAATGGGGGTTCGTGAGCAGAGGGTTCCGATTGGTTTGCTGAGGAAGTCGACATCGTGCTCAAGGCACCGTCGGAGGTTTCCGTCCGTGAATACCCCTACGATAGCGCCTGAGTCATCGACGATGCTCGCCGCTCCGGGCCGTCCCTTCGTTTCGGTAATGAGGTGTAACGCCTTCTTCGTTTCAAGCGACTCGTGAACCACGCAACAACTATCGCCAGTTCTCATAATATCGGAAACGAGCATGAGGGACCGTCCGAGGTCTCCACCGGGGTGGAACGCAGCGAAATCCTCTTTGGTGAATCCTCGACGTTGTACGAGGGTCATGGCGAGTGCGTCCCCAAGCGCCATCATAACGGTTGTGCTTGTAGTTGGCGCAAGTCCAAGTGGTCCTGCTTCGACAAATCGTCCTATCGCGATAACGACGTCGCTGTGTCGTCCAAGCGTTGAATGTGGCGTGCTTGTAATCGAGATGATGTGGCTTCCCCGTTGCTTGAGTGTGGGGAGTAAGCGAACAAGCTCTGATGTTTCACCAGAGTTAGAAAGAAGGAGCGCAAGGTCGTTTGAGCTGAATCGTCCGAGGTCGCCGTGCACCGCCTCAGCGGGGTGAAGATAGAAACTTGGGAAACCGATACTTGAGAGGGTTGCTGAGATCTTCTGCGCGACGAATCCCGCTTTCCCCATCCCCGAGACGACGATGCGAGAGCCGGCTGGAAGAGCGAGTATTGTCTCAATCGCGTGAGCGAACGAATCATCGAGGAGATCCGCTACCTGCGTGAGCGCGGCTATCTCCTCTTTTATAATCGAGCGGCCGTACGCGATGTCCGCCGCTGTGTTCGCTTTTGTTCGGATAGGATCGCCCATAACCTTGGTAGTATAGCGTGTTCGCAGGGGTTAATCTAACCCTCTGAAACCCATGGGGAAATGGGGTTTGTTTCGGGCCGCTGGCGGCGTTACGAGATTGAGCGATATTTAATCCGCAACGAGTTCCCGACGATGATAAGGTCCGAGAAGGTCATCAGGAGAGCTCCCGCCAAAGGCGAGATAAAGCCGCTCGCCGCGAGCGGAACGGTCGCAACGTTGTACACAAGTGCCCAGAAGAGGTTCTGTTTGATCGTTCGTACCGTGAGTCGAGAGAGGCGGATTGCAGATGGAAGGGCGCCGATAGTTCCGCCTGTTAGGAGAACCTGCGCTGACTGCATCGCGATGTCTGAGCCTGAGCTCAACGATACACCCACGGCAGCTTCAGCCAAAGTTGGCGCGTCGTTGATACCATCGCCCACATAGGCGACCGGCTGTTTATCTTGAAGCGCTCGGAGAAGCCCGAGCTTCTGGTCAGGCAACTGTTGCGCGTGAATGTTGTGAATACCGATAGCGGTCGCTACTTCACGACATTTTTCAGTTGTATCACCGCTGATCAGCGACGTCCCGCATGCGAGAGCGTCGAGCTGCTTGATAACCGAGGCCGCTTCAGGGCGAAGCTCATCTTGCAGTTGGAGTGAGGCGATCACCACGCCGTTTCGTACAAGGATGATATCATCGAAGAGTTGAAGGCTGAGTTGTGAGGCGAGATTTCGGCCGCCGCACTGATAGATCGCTCCGTCATCTCCCTTTGCAGAGAGTCCTACTCCTTTGGTCTCTACGATATCGGAGAGGTGAATGGAATTGAGTTCAGTAGATTGGAGATCTCGAACGATGGCTTGCGCGATAGGATGTGACGAGGCGCGTTGAAGTGAAACCAAAACAGATCGAGCGGAGCGTTGCTCCTCGTCGTTATGGGTGCGGAACTTCTTAACGCTCAAGGTGCCTTTGGTGAGCGTGCCGGTCTTATCGAAGGCGACGTGAGAGATCTGACCAAGTCGCTCAAGGGTATCTCCACCCCGGATCAGGATGCCGGAACGAGCCGCGCGACCGATCGCCACCATGATCGCGCTGGGGGTCGCAAGTCCCATCGCGCATGGGCACGCGACGACAACGATTGCGAGGGCGCGAACGATCGCTTGGGCCATTGTGACATCGAACACGAGGGTGCTCACAACAAAGGTAAGGACAGAGATAGCAAGCACTGAGGGCACGAAGACCGCGCTCACCGCGTCGCCGATTCGTTGAATGGATGGTTTTCGTTGTTGCGCGTCCCGAACGAGGCGGATGATACCGGCGAGGGTTGTGTCATCTCCAACCGCGGTTGTTTGAACGACCACGGAACCCTCAACCAGTACTGTGCCGCCGATGACCTTATCCCCTTGCTTGTGATCGACGGGAAGGGATTCTCCGGTGAGCATCGACTCATCGAAGCTGCCATTGCCACGCACGATAACACCGTCAGTTGGACTTCTATCGCCGGTATTAATCTGGATCAGGTCTCCAACTTTAAGTTCCGAGAGTGGGATAGTTTCGAGAAGGTCGAGCCCAGACTCTTGAGTTCGTAGTCGACGTACCTCTTGTGGCTGAAGTTGAGAGAGCTCCTCGATCGCTGATGTCGTCTTCTTAACGGCGAGCTCCTCAAGGAGGTGTCCGATGAGTACGAAGGTTACGATAGAACCTACCGCCTCAAAGAAGAGGAGATCGTGCGAGAGACCAAAGATAAGGGTCACCATGCTCGCGACATACGCGGCGAGGATCCCCGCCGTGATGAGCACGTCCATGTTCGCTACCCCCGCTCTCAGGGATCGTAGTCCGCTGCTACCGAAGTGGAGAAGTCCGATAATGAATACCGGGGTCGCGAGGATCGCCTGCAGTACTGGGTCGTGAAGGGCGTGAATGGAGAAGAACATGCCGCCGAGCATCGGAACGGTAAGCACTGCGCTGATGATGGTCATGATGTAGAGCGCGGTGTCCCGTCCGTGATGACCATGGTCGTCGCCGCTCTCATCGACGGAGTAGCCGAGCTTTTGGATGCTCTGGATGATATCGGGGAGCTTCGCAGGATCTTGAAGGGAGAAGCTAGTGCGACCGCTTGCGAAGTCAACCGATGGTTTGTCGACACCGACCCGAACGAGGTGCTTCTCAATCGAGAGCGCGCAGTTGGTGCAATGTAATCCCGATACGTGAAGGGTAACCTCTTGAGCGGGGCGTCGTGGGTCGAAATGGCCGTCAGTCATGCCCACGATGGTAGCACGAAAAGAGGGCGCGCAACCACTCAGACAACGGCACGCAAGGGGTCGGCGCAGGTGACAGAGTGGCTAGTTGCTGAAGCCCCCCGAGGCCCACAACCCGCGCTTCTCCCGCTGGCTTTTCGCGAGAGCCTTTTTGAAGCGGTCTACGTACTTAACGTTTGGAGGGATAGTGAGAAGCTGAGCGTAGCCCCGAAGAAGCATCTCCTCGTTCACCATCGTGTTATCCGTGCGATACACGTAGCCGAGGAGCCGTCCGTATTTATCCCGTTTTTGAACATCGTATTCTATTCGCAACTCAGTTCCCTTTGGGAGGAGCTCCTTCATGGCGTCCTTCGCACGACGCCCGAACTCCATAATAGTCTTGATGTCGCGGTGGCTTCGTTCGGCCTGCAATGCCGCTCGCTCATTCTTGCGGGATTCCGGCGTGTCGATCCCAATCAGACGTACCTTCTCAACCCCCCGATCTATGCGGACTGCGATCGTATCCCCATCAACGACGTATGCGACGAGCGGCTTTTTTGTGGGAAGGAGGGGGATGAATTCGGCTGACGCGGAGGAGAGGGTGGGGAGGAGGGCGAAGAGGAGCGTGGTCAGGATTCGATTCATGGTAACCCGAGCGTAGCATTGGAACCGAGTTTGGCGAAGGGGGTGTTCCAGTGGGGCTGCCCCTTCGCCACTTTTCCGGGAGGCTTGATGAAGCGGCGTATGATATAGAGCGTAACCTTATGAGTGTTGTCGCCGCTTTAATCTCCGCTTGTACCTCAACCGCTAAAGATATCGTCAGTAAAGCGGTCTCCAGTAAGGTACATCCTGATATCTCAACCTTCGCGTCGTTTCTTTTCGCGCTGCCGTTTTACGGCTTGATCTTCATCGCCCTCTATCTCTTTGGGGAGGAGGGGGTCGTGCTCTCTCGAACGTTCCTTCTGCTCGTTCTGATGCGAGGCATCTCGGACGTCTTCGCCGAAGGGTGCAAGATGCGCGCCTTTGAGAAGGGCGATGTCTCGCTCGTGAGTGGGCTCCTCTCTCTTTCGCCCCTTATCTTGACGGTCATTTCGCCGTTTATAACGGGAGACGTCGTCACCGCGTCACAGGCGATTGGCATAGCCTTGATCGTTTTCGGCGGTTTAGTTCTTGTTCGTCGAGATCGCATCACCGGTAAGGTCGTTCAACCGTTGGCGGTCGTGTATGCCCTTGTTGGATCGGTCGCTTTCGCTCTTAATAGCGCGCTCGACCGACTCGCGGTTGGACAGGCGGGGCCGGTTACGTCAGCCTTTTCCGTTACGCTCTGTGCCGCGCTTCTAACGCTACCGGCGATCGTTGGAGTTAGCGGGGCGAATGCTCAATTGGGAGGTAACGCGCGAGCGTTCCTTTTGCGAGGATTGTTCGAGACCGTCTTTATGGTAGCGAAGATGGTGGCGCTCACCACGTTGCCGGCCCATGTGGTCGTGGGCATTATGCGAATGTCGATGATCCTTACCGTCGTTGTAGGCGGCGCGTGGTTTCACGAGAAGGATCGTGTGCGTCGCGTCATCGGTACCTTGGTGATGTACGTGGGGCTGATCTTTTTGTTGTGGTAGAGAGGTGCGGCCTTGGGGCGCCGTTTTGCGGTATGCGAAAGACGTTAGCGGAACCCGCACCCCGGAGGGCCCGTCTCCTGACGGGCCGGTGATGTAGGGATGTTTCGATAGCGGGTTCCGGCCCGTGAGGACACGGGCCCTCCGGATCTCACGTTCCTCGCAGTCGAAAACGTGCCGCGCTCCGTGCGGTTTTGAAAGACTCCGACATTGAGTGCCGATCATTTGCGTGAAGCATAGGAACCGATACGCTAGCCGCTTGCCTTTGGCTTGCGCGAAGGTCTGTGTACACCGCTTATTTACATCATTGTTTACAGGTGAGGCGCTTCCTGAGCGATCCCACCCTAGGGTAGAAGCTCTCGTACGTTGTTACGTCTTTTGAGAGATCCTCACGAGACGTTACAAACGCTGCAGAAAGGTTTTGTAGTGCGATAGTTCCTTCTTGAAGTGTTTTGGATAAGCCTCAAGCTGCGCAAAGTGACGCTGTTTGAGGCTTACCCAAAATGGGGAGATCTCGTCAGAGGTTTCCTCTAACACTATCGGAAAGGAATGAAGTAGATGATATTTCCACTCCGTTTTTCTCGTTGGGCCACTGCCACGAGTGTCGTAGACATTCGCCCAATCGTGGTGCCTCATCCGGGGCTCGATCTTCGAGACCCATACAATGAAACCCTACACACTCTGATATTGGCGATCGGGGCTGAAAGTAAGGACGGGGCGGATCCTCGACACTGCTTCTGGTCCCAGGACGAGCCCATCGACTCCTTTAGGCGGTGGCTCAATAAAGATGGACTCCGTCGCTGGCTGTCGGATACCTTCGATTTTGGTAAGGAGGACCGAGGCGTTGGATTTGAAACCCCTCTCCTTGACCTCGTGCTCCGATTCGAGGCGCTACTCGACAAAATCGAGAGAGCGCCTGGCCATAGGAGAAAACAGGCGACCATCCGGTTCGAGGTCCACCTGTCAGGCCCGCTCGACGCAGTCGAGCACATTGAGCGCCAGGTGGATAACGCTGCGCTCTGGGCCTTTCTCTCTGCTCTCAAAACGGAGACCGTCTCCCTTGGGGGGAGCATGGTACTCACCTACCGTGGTGGCAGGCCGTATATTGGTGTTCGCACAGAAGGAGAGATTCTCTCCTTCTTCTCGGTCCCTTACCTCCCAACAGGGCCCCAAGGGGAGACACTCGACCTCCCCCATGACGATGAGCAGGAACGACACATCTAAGATGTAACGTCCCTGCTCCCGCACAAACGCATGCACGGTTCTCCCTCAGGTTTTTTACCAAGGGATCTCCTGCAGCGTTTGTGCGTTATCTTACGTGCATGAGCGAAGAGCTTGTGCCGTAGCGAGACGGTGCCCCATCTAAGGTATCCATCGTCCGGGGGCGAGTTTTGTGTCCCTTGCATCGTTAACGAAGGAATACGCACTGAGTCGCGCACCGAGCAGTATGAGAACTCGTGCCGCCACGAGTCATCGCCGATCCGGACGACTTCGCAGGTAGCAGCTCCTGTACCTTGCTATCGCTCGACACGCCCACCGCGAGGAGCATCGAGAGGGCGGGCCTTGGCGGCAAGAACTAAGAGAGTATCCAGCCGCTATCTTTCTGGCGCGCCTCTGCGGTTCTTTCCAGCTATGGTGGCGTAACGTTGTTTGAGAGCCGCCCGTGACCGAACTTTATTTTAATGCATCCAAGTAGTTCGGACCCTGGTAGGCTTAGACCTGCTGGAAGAGCCTTCGTGCAGGGGTATGATCGCCGTAGCTTGGCGATAAAGGAATTTTTCTAAGCCATTCAGAGGTCTGATACGTGTTCGCCTACCATCCACGGTTCGTCCCGTGGAGCATAAACCGAAGGGTGATAAGTGCTCTCGTTATCTCAGTAGTTGCCCTCTGCCAATTGTACTACGTCGCTTGGATGAGCGATGACGCCGCGATAACGCTCCGAACCGTCATGAACTTCACCTATGGGTACGGACCGGTATTCAATGTCGGTGAAAGGGTTCAGGCATTCACGCATCCTCTCTGGTTCATTGTGCTAGCGCTTGGCCACTCTATCTTCCATGACATCATCAAGGTCGCCTTTGCCGTATCAATAGGGGTTTCCCTACTTTTCATGCTGCTCGTAACTCAGCTTGCGTGTAGACGGTTCTTGCACTCGTTCATCATTGCAGCGATCTTTATGAGCTGCAAAAGCTACGTCGACTTCTCCTCAAGTGGCCTTGAGAATCCCTTATCGAATATTTTGCTGACGCTTTTCATTCTTGCGTCGATACAGGCATTAGAGGCCCAATCCACATTTTCCATGGTCGCGGCCGGATTCATCGGATCGTTAGTATACCTCACACGTGCGGATCTCATTTTACTCATTTTTCCACTCAGCATGTATGTGGCGGTACGGCTACGGCCCCGAAAATCTCAAGCTCTCCTGGCCTGCTGCGCCGCTTTAATTCCCGCTCTGGTATGGACTTTGTTTTCAATCATCTACTATGGGGCGCCGTTTCCTAATACCGCCTACGCCAAGATAGGCCCCGGTACCCCTTTGCTGTTTAGCATCCTTCAGGGATGGACGTACGTTAAGGAGTCGTTCTCTGTTGATCCTATCACCCTGACGACTATCACAATCGGCATCCTCGTTGGGTTGATGTCTGGTGGCGTTGAGAGGTGGTTGAGCCTTGGAGCGACCCTCTATCTACTCTACGTCCTCCGAGTTGGCGGAGACTTTATGAGTGGCCGCTTCTTTGTAGCTCCTCTTATAGTAAGTGTGATTATCCTCGCACGTAAGCCGCGCTATTTCACAGTGATCGGGTTAGGCCTCGTCGTGTGTGGGGCCTTCAATTTTAATGCCGCTATCCTTGAGCAACGTGGGACAACGGTATGGGATGAGCATGGCATAGCAGATGAACGGAGGTTTTACTGGCCCCTCCGAAACTTGAAGCAGATGGTGTTATTCGGGGATTTCCCGAATTACAATGGGATGTGGGACGCGTACACGCAGAGACCTCCCCTCGAAGTCAAGAGAATCTGCGGGGGGCTGGGGTATCTGGGATTGGAGAAAGGTCCGGACGTTCACATAGTCGACACGTGTGGATTATCAGATCCTCTGCTCGCGCGATTACCTAGTCGCCCATATCAGAGGGTGGGGCATTGGGAGCGAAATGTTCCAGCAAACTACGAGATGAGCGTGAAGGACGATCGCAATCTTCTCGCCGATGAGGACGTCCGTGGTCTCTACGACGACATTCGACTCGTGACGAGGGGGCCTCTCTTTACGAGGGAGAGATGGAGGGCGATCTACGACCTCAATCTTGGCAAAAAGAGGGATCTCTCACGATGGTCTGCGTATAGCCCGTAGCCCTTACCCTTGCAGGTGGCAATGAAATCCTACGCGATGATAGCCGAAAGGTTGTTCCGGTGCGCCACATTCCACGGAACCGAAGTAAACTCCTCCGCGCCAAGTACGACCCGCTGCAACATGGCGAGATACGCCGGTACGCGGTCCGACCATGCGTGTCGAGCGCTACGGGCGTTCGTGACTAACATCTGATACACCGCAGGGTGCTTGGCTGATGTCAGCGCCCAATCTGCGGTATTTGCAAACGCTTTCGCGGTGTAGTCGTCAAAGAGAAAACCATTTCCGGTCATCTTCTCTTCTTCAAAGTTCTCAATCGTTGCGGAGATGCCACCGATCTTTCGCCCGATAACTAATGTTCCCGCGGCGAGCGCCTCAAGCTGGGTAATCCCACCCGGCTCAAATCGTGAGGGCATCAGGAAGAAGGTGCTACCGAAGATGATCTCAAGGGCTTGTGCGTGTTTGATGTAGTCAAAGTATGTTGCAACACGTCCTGGGTATCGTGAGGCAAGATAGTTGAGCGTGTTTCGAAGGTCTATGGAGGCCCGGTCACCGTCTGTCGTCGGGCCAGCGACAAGGAGTTGTATATCCTCGTGTCGCATCAGAAGCTCTTCGAGCGCGGACCGTCCTCCATCGACGAAGCCGGAGAGAAGGGAGAGCCCCTTTTGCTCGGCAAGACGGCCCACAAAACTTATCAGGCGAGCATCCTTTCGTGGCGCCAGTCCAAATTGCCGTTGAAGTGATTCTCGAGTAGTCGACTTGGCTCGAAGAAGTGCCTCTGGTGTGTCAAGGTCGGTTCCTGATAAACCGCTGATTGAAGAGAGATATCGATCGATATCCGAGCGATTCACCGCGTTGCTGATCCCAAACACGCGATCACGCTTATGTCGTAAAACGCAGTCGATGCCGTCACCTCCCCCCGGTTGAGTGATCTGCTGAGCATACGGCTGGCTCACCGTCAGTACCGCGCCCGAGACGTGCTGCGAAGCTGCCATTGTGAGGTTGAGCAACTGGTAGTTGTGAGGGTCCCTGAACCCAAAGAAGTGTTCGGGGGGGAGGTTAAAGAGTGGCCAGAGGTCCTCATGATGAGCGTGGATTGGAAGTCGTCCGTGATAGTCGGCGCCTCCGTTGTGAATCATGTGAATCGTCTTTGCGGCTTTAAGCCAGGGAACCTCTTGGTATCGTGCATCGAGCGCGGCGAAGGCGGGAACGCATGCCGTCATCCAGTCGTTCGATACAATCGCAGACGGCCGTATGCCGAACGGTTGGGAGATGATCGTTTCAAGCGTTGCTCGAGAAAAGATGATCGCTCGTCGTAACTGCTCATCCGCGTAGACCGGCTGATAGAGACGATCGAAAGCCGATCGATTTGAAAGGAGAAAAACTCGGAGGCTTCCCGACTGGGCGAGGAAAACCTTTATCGGTATCGCGGAAGGGGCGCGGCGGTGGAAGGTGGTACCGGTGTGGTACGTCGGCCCAAGGTTGACGGTTACTGATCCGAGGTAAACCGGAAGGACCTTCTCTGACCCGAGTTGGATGCCGTTGTTTAAAAGGTACTGAGCCGAGGGATGCTTGTTGCCGTTCTCATACGCATACAGGGGCGTGATGATGGTAACGGGAATCCCCGCTTTTTGGAGCTCTCGTGGGAGTCCGGATATCACCTGCGCCAAACCACCGGCCGCCGCGTGTGGACCTTCCGGAGTTGCGAATACCACCTCTCCGACGCCGTACGTCGAGAGGAGCGTCGCTATCTTTTCATTTTTCGGCGTGGCGCTCAGGGTATGGTGAAGTTCAAGAGCATACTCAGGGGCTCCGAGCGAATCGATGGCTTCCTTTACGAGAGCGCCGAGTCCGAGGTGAGGAGCGTATGAACGGATCGTTTCGATCTGCTCCTCAAGTGTGTGGGGATGTTGAACGCTCAAGGTCAACATGCTCAGAGCGATCTCTCGCATCTCGTTAAGCATCCGTTCGCGCTCTTCCGTAAGCTCTCGATCGTCTTGTGATATGGTGAAGCGAGCGTCATCGGATCGAAGCGCACCGAGCCACACCGTATCCTGCGTGCCTCTGGGCCGAGCGAAGAGGGTCGCTCCGTAGTGACCTTGGTGAGGAACGTAGAGCTGATGGGAGATGCGAAGCGTTGTCGACGCGGAGCACCCGGAGGATCCGACCAGCTCATCCTGCCATGAGGGAGAGACGTCATCGTAGCTGCCCCAGTGTATGTAGAGATCTACCGTCGCATCCGGAAGAGCGGGCAGCCTAACTGAGCATGACAGCTCTACCATGTTTTTAGAGGTAGTCGCGCGAATCGGCGCTATGAGTTTGGCTTCCTTCGTAAGACGCGCAAGAGCTGAATCGAACTGGTCCGCACTATCCTGCGGGATGACGAGGGTGGGCGACTCATCGATATCGAGAAGGATCGTTTGAGCTATCGTTCCAAGGATCTCCACGCTTCGGACCACCTTAGGTGAGTGAGGGACGATGGTGGGTGCTTGGAACTCGAGGTCGGTTCGGTACACAGCGAGGCTCTCGCCGTGGACGTGGGGGGTAGCGTCGATAATGTCCTGTATAAGGGCCGCCAGGTCAGAGGCCTGCTGGTCCTTGAGGGATGAGGCTATCAGGCCGCTAATATTACGGTGCGTTCGGCTGCCCGGCCTGACCGCCATGGTAGCGGGGAGGCGGTGCCTCCCGATAGCGCTAACTGAGTAGCTGCCCGAGGCGAGATCGAGCTCCAGGGAGGCCTTGACGGGTCGTGTAAGGGAGCGAATTCCATAGGATTGTGTCCCCTCATCTCGAAGGCTTGCGACCAGCGATTGGTAGGCCGCGCCGTTGATGGCTATTTCGAACCGAAGGACCTCGGCTCCCGACATTTGGGTACTCATCACACATCCCTGTAAGGGGATGATGACCTGAGTCGGTCAAACGGTGCTTGGATGAGGATTCAGACGAAAATTGTGCAGAGCTGGTACAAAACGACCTACCAATGCTGGTCAGGCTTCATGAGGTGATTCGTAACGTAATCCCTCACTCCTTCCTCAAGGGAATGGAGTGGAGCGGTGTAACCCGCTGCTCGGAGTTTCTCCATCGGGGCCTCCGTAAAGTACTGGTACTGAGTTTGAAGCTCCTTCGGCATATCGATGTAGGAGATCGTGATCGGCTTGCCCATGGCGGTGAATACTGCGTTGAGAAGATCGTTCCAGGAACGAGCCTTTCCTGATCCAACGTTAAAGATGCCGTTCACCGATGGGTTCTTAAGGAGCCACCACATAATGTCGCAGCAGTCCTTTACGTAGACGAAGTCGCGCATCTGTTCGCCGTCTTTGTAGTCCGGTCGATGCGATTTGAAGAGTGAAAACGTTCCGGTCTCTTTAATCGTGTTGAACGCCTTCCAGGCCACGCTTGCCATTGCGCCCTTGTAGTATTCGTTTGGTCCGTAAACGTTGAAGAACTTTAGTCCCACAACCTTGTCGAGAATTTTTTGATCACGGGCCCAGATGTCCATCATCTGTTTTGAGTCGCCGTACGGATTGAGTGGCTTGAGGGAGTCGATATGGGCGATGTCATCGCTGTAGCCTTCAGCGCCGTCACCATAGGTCGCCGCGCTGCTCGCGTAGATATATCGGATCTTGTTGGCGAGGCAGTAGGTCGCGAGGTCGCGCGAGTAGTTGAAGTTGTTCTCGCGCAGGTACTCAATATTCCTCTCCGTGGTAGAGGAGCATGCGCCGAGATGAACGATGGCGGTCACATCTTTCTGAAGGGAGTTGTTTCGAACCGATTCGATAAACTCACTTTTGCCGATGTATGAGAGATACGACTTGTTGGCGAGGTTCTTCGCCCGAGCGTTTGAGTCAAGCTCATCGACAACGATGATATCTTTTACCCCTTCAGCGTTCAGCTTCGCGACGAACGCGCTTCCGATAAATCCTGCACCACCTGTTACGATAATCATGGTGGTAAGATTACCTGGGTTAGAGGGGCGATGTCTAGGGAAGTGAGGCAAAACAACGCGGTGGCATTTTGCCTTATCTCCCTAAATATCTAGCATCACTTTGCTTCGGTCGTATCGTACCTTCGTGAAGAACGCTGCAGCGTCCTCCGCGGAGCGATATCCAAGAGCGCACGCTACCTTGGTCGAGTAGCCGCTTTGATTCAGGTGAAGAACCTCGTCATACGCGACTGGATTGATGCCCTCAAGTGGGCATGCATCGATCTTCAACACTGCCGCGGTCGAGAGAAGCATGCCGAGCGCAAGGTATGCCTGCCGGGTGGACCAGTGTTCGCATGTTCCCTGTTGCGCAAGGGCGTCGAGGAAGCCTTTCATCATGCCACCGTAATCTTGAAGCGCCGCGACAGGCACGCCGCGGGTTTCGGAGATGCTCGAAAGAAATCCATCAACATCTGCATGCGTGACCTCTTTCTTCGCGGCGATCACAACGAGGTGCGAGGCCTCTACGAGTTGTGGTTGGTTCCATGAAAGAGGCTGAAGCTGTTTACGAACCTCTGGGTTCTTGACCACGATGAACTTCCAGGGTTGAAGTCCGAACGAGGATGGCGCGAGTCGAAGTGACTCCTCAAGGGTGTGCCAATCCTTCGCGGAGATCTTCTTCGTAGGGTCGAAGTGCTTGGTCGCGTATCGCCATGAGAGTTGTTGCTCGATAAGCGCGTTAGTATCTTGGGTCATCGTTTCCTCCTGATAATGTGTTGTGGACAGTTCTACTTTGAATCCGTTGAGTGGAACAGGGTAATCAGTGACCCCGCCGGTAGCAAGCGCGAGGTGCGGTCCTCTGGCAGCGAGAGGCTTTCGATCGCTATCTCGACCCCCTTGTCGTCGTACATATCCAGCGAAATGTTTCGTACGACATCGGAGGTGCTCGCGGTGGAGTGGTTAGTGAAGAACACCGCGCCCGCTTTTGGGTTGAGGACGTTCAGCATGAGGGCCACGATATCGGGGGCCTTCTCCTCAAGGGTCCAGGAGTTGTTCTTCGACACGCGGCTGAAGGACGGGGGATCGATGATGATGATATCGTAGAGATTGCCCTTGCGGTGCTCTCGCCCCATGAAGCTGAGCGCGTCGTCAACGATCCAGCGGATCTTGTCCTCCGCGATGTCATTGAGCGAGGCGTTTTTCCTCGCCCATTCGATAGCTCGTTTCGCGAGATCGACGTGCGTCACGGTCACATTCGGAAGCGACGCGCAGTAGCAGGTCGCTAGTCCCGTATAGGCGAAGAGGTTTAAGACTTTGAGGGAGCGAGAGCCCTTATCGCTGAGTCGCTCAGCGATAGCTTTTACCTTTGGAAGGTAGAGCGCGTGTTCAGGGAAGATGCCGAGCTGTCCGTTGGACATCAGTTCTAGCTCAAGACGGATTCCCGCAATCGTAGCTTCCCAGGTCTTAAAAGGCGTCCCTTCAACACGCCATCGGTCGGGCGGCATGTACGAGGCGTCTGCGTTCTCCCACACGGAGGGCGTCTGGCGTCGGCGCCAGGTGCTCAAGGAGGAGGGGCGGTCGATAATCGTAGAGCCGTATTGCTCCAATTTACGCCCCTCTCCGGAGTCGAGGAGTGTGTAGCCTTCAAATGGGATCGTCATGTGCAGGAGTATGGCATGCGAGCGTCGTGATTTCGACAGCACCGGCGGGCGAAAGCGCTCGAGCTTTGCGGGTGCCCGCCAAGGCGGGACGCTAACCAGCTGAAAGGACACGCGTATCCTTGCTGGGTAGGTGGTCGAGGAGGGCCTTGGTGTCAAAAAAATGCCGCGAGGACCCAAAAAGTGCTCCTGAAAGAGAGGCGCTCTGTCGATAAGTTCTTATGAAGGCAGAAGCAGTACCAGATGCCATTCAGCAGTTAAGACGTGTTGATGTAGCAGTAAAGGAGTATTGCAGTGACAAATAATAACAAGATACAGGAAGTTCAGTTTTACCTCGATCGTAGTCAGGATTCCTTGCTCGCGGTGCTTCGCAGCATCGTTGGCAACCCCCGCTTACAAGGAGATGAACGCCTCTCAGCCCTCAAGTTGATGGGAGATTTCCATCATGAGGTGGCTAATTTCATCTGGCAGAAGATATGCGAGGGAGAGTCGAAGGGGTACGTTCAGGCCAGCGACCACAATGCGGCGGTGCGACAGTCGGCTAGACTTGAGCCCCAGCCAAAGACTCAGGGTATAGAGCTGGAAAAAACGGTCTAACCGACAACTATCCCTTGGATGGTTCGTTCGCTTGTTCTTCGAACTGATCGAAGCAGGCTCGATCTATCCCACGGTGGATAACTCGAAAACGAAACACGTCGCGAAACATCGCGAGTGAGTCGCGCACCAAGTTAACCTTGGAGCCGGGGACGTTTGTCCAGTTAATTGGAACCTCTCTGATTATCAGATCGGCCTTGTGCGCCATGTAGAGCAACTCTACATCGAAGCTAAATCTATCCGCGCGTTGTCTCCTAAACAGGAACATCGCGCTTTTGCGCTTGAACATCTTAAATCCGCACTGCGTGTCCGCTATCGTGGGCAGTAAGATTAGATTGACACACTTGTTGAAAACCCGACCGAGAAAACGGCGGTGGATTGATGTTGCGACCTTGGTGTCTGTTGACGCAAGAGCCCGAGAGCCGATCGCGATATCGGCGCCACCAGACACGGCGGCTTCAAGTCGATCGAATTCTTGGATCGGGGCGGCGCCGTCAGCGTCAGCGAAGAGAATCCTGTTTCCTCTGCTATTGAGTACGCCCAGCCGTACCGCGTGTCCCTTGCCATAGTTTTTGGGTAGTTGAATAAGTCGTACCTGGTTGCGCACTCGCTCAAATTTCCGTACGACCTCGGCGGTGCTGTCCTTACTGCCATCGTCGATAACAAGCACCTCGTACGAGATCGCCTTGCGGTCGAAGAAGTCGATAATATCGATAAGTGTTGGCGGCAGGCGCCGCTCCTCATTGAATGCGGGTACGACAACGCTGAGTTCCACCTGTGGGGAGGTGACAGGTTGCTGTTCAATCCAGTTGTTGATGCGCTCGTTACCGTGCGCTGTTTCAGGGGCCATAGAACGTACCGGATAATGTGCCCCCGTAGCATACATGATTCGCGGCGCCGCTGCGATACCCCCTGGCGTATCTCCCTCATCGGTAACCTGCCGAGATGTCAGGGCATCGAGGAGTCTTAGGAGCGATGAAGGTGGGGGAGTTGTCGTGGATGGGGATGCTTGGCCGGTGGGGAGCTGGTATAGATCCGCGTCATGGACGTTCAACGAGTCGGTATATGGGTTCGGACATGGCTCACGCATATGGTGGTGAGTGCGATGATAGCACTCTCCATCTGTCGGTTTTGCCAGGGAGAGCCCTCGACCGCTGCTGTGGTGGCTCGTGGAATGAAGGCGATCGAGCTTTATTCTACCACCGCCGAAAGGCCGGCTCTGCGTGATGCGCTCAATGCGGCGCGTGAGCTGTCACGCGAGGTCATGAGCGGTTCGCTTGATCCGTACGACGTGGACGACATAATCTCCTATGCTCGCTTCTGGGCGCGCGTGTCGGACTACACAGGGGATAAGGACCTCAAGAGAGACGCCACTCGCATGATTCAGTATGTGTGGTCTCATCAGGACACGCTATCGGACGCCGAAAAAAAAGCGCTTTCGCTGGTGGAGCATGAGCTTCATAGTGAACCGGTGCGGGTAACGGTTGTGGGCAGTAAGAGCGATCAACGATCCCAAGCGTTATGGCGAGAGATTGTTCAGGTCTCTGCACCTCGTGTCAGGCGGGAATGGTGGGACAGGAGCGAGGGGCCGTTGCTGTATTCGGATAGGATGTATCCGAGTCTCTCAGCTCCCGCCGCTTTCATATGTTGTAATAAAAAGTGCTCTCTTCCGCTGTATAAGCCTGGCGAGGTACAGGAGCGAATAGAAGAATTCATGCGCAATCCGGGGGATTCCGATGCGAATTGTCAGTTCTGAAATTCTTTATCAAGGCAGACTGAAGGCTGTCCGGGATACCGTTGAGTATCCTGATGGACGGTGCCATCGCCACGAGACGATCGAACATCCCGGAGCGGTAGTTATCCTTCCAATTACTGATTCCGGTTCGGTTGTTTTTGTTGACCAGTATCGTCACTCCATTCGGCGAAATATTCTGGAGCTTCCGGCGGGTACCTTGGAAAAGGGAGAAGATCCGAGCGTGTGCGCCGCGCGTGAACTTATGGAGGAGATAGGAAAGGCGCCCGGGGAGCTCATATCGCTTGGAACGTTGATACCGGCTCCTGGGTTTTGTAACGAGGTTCAGCATCTCTTCTGCGCGCGTAACTTACGAGATCAACAGGCAACACCGGACGAGGATGAATTCATAACAACGGTAGAGCTGTCACGCCAGGAGATTGAGGATTCGATCCGCTCGGGAAGGCTCAATGACGCGAAGTCTTTAGCGCTCGTCTTTCGGGCCATAATAGATAAACTTTTGTAGGGAGTTTCATGTGGCGATGAAGTGGGGGGGGCTCAAGAAGGCTCAGGGGGTGTTTGGCGGTGGTATTTTGGTTGTCTCTGCGCTTGTATTCATGTGGAGCGGTGTATCGTCTGATGTTTCCACGAATGGACAGCTTAGTGATGTGGTCGACCAAGCTATTGAGATCGATGCCGATCGCCCCGATCCAAATAATAACGGAAAGATAGTTATCGCCGCAGCCTCGTGGCGAGCAGATGACCGGTTCGAGGACGAGTTTTTAAAGCCGATCGGAGAGCTGCTCGTGCGACGACGGGTCGAGATGCTTCAATGGGTTGAGAATCAAGCAGAGGGCAGCGTTGCCTCGACGTATAGCCTTGAATGGGTAGAGGGACAGGTCGATTTCTTTACGTTTCGGGTTCCACAGGGGCATGAGAATCCGCTGATGCAGGTCTCCCCCATAAACTATCGGTCGGAGCGTTCGCGTTTCGGAGGTTTCGATGGTAGCCGCCTCCTTGGAGTAATCACTAAGTTGGAGCCTCTCGCCCTGGAGCCCGGGCTGCTCAAGAGCTCTGCTGCCGAGATCTCTGATAACAAGATCGTTATGCGGCGGAATCCGGAGATGCAGCTCCCTTCGCTGGGTGATACACGGGTGTGGTACGAGGTTTTGCCTTCGGGGGACTACACCGTTCTTACGGTTCAAGAGGACGAGCGAAGTCTTGTCGGAGCGAAGCCCTCCTCTCAGCTTTTCGTTCAACACGGACTGTTGGATTCAAACGATCTGCTCCAAAAGCTTGAGGGTAGGGCGGACTCGAGCTTTCACGGAATGCTCTATCTAGGTGGACTGCTCCTTTTCGTTGGCCTGATGTCGCTTATGATGCCACACGCCGCAAAGTTCAACTTGCAGCCACATCTGAATGTTAAGGGTCCCCTTGCGGTTGTGGTTGTGAGTATGGGGCTCTCGTTCGCGGTGAGTGCGTTGTTCTTTGTACTCTCGTTTGCCAACTAGCTCTTGCGAGCGGCTTGCCTTTACGACTAAGCACGCTCACCAGGTAAAATTATGAGTCCTGCCTCGCTTCCCTAGTGGTACCTGGTCGTTGGATCTGAGTCGTCCTTGGATCCCTTTACCACTCGCAGTCCGGATTTCCCCTTGAGGCGTTTGAGCTTCCAATTGTAGTAGGCGAGCTCGATTCGACGTCGGGCCTCTGAGAGATTAAAGAGATCTCGTTTGTACATGTAGAGATAGGTCAGCCCCGCCGCGATGAGATCCGGGAGTACCACCAGGATGCCCGAAAACACCGCGCTGAGAACGACAAACCCTAGCCCGATGAGCGCAAACGTCTGGCCCTTGAGTGGAGAGCCCCAGAAGTTAAGCAGTTGTCGAGAGAACGCCGCGCGTAATCCGTACGCTATCCAGATCGTCGAGATGATCATTGACGCACCGTGATAGGGTACCGGATAGGCAGTTGGAAAGACGAGGTAGAACGCAAGGGTGAGGAGCTCAGCAAGAAAAGGTATGCCGAGGGCGACGGTGAGGAAGCGTTTTCTACCCCAACTCCCCTCAAGCGAGCCTCCGATGCTGTAGATGATCAGAGCCCCAAAGATGATCTCCATGGGGTGAACCGCCACGAGGATACTGGTTAACGGGCGCCACACCTCAAGATGAGCGATGACCGCGACGGGGATAAAGAGGAGCGCCAATCCACCAAGCAGACCGTTGATGACTGAGACGGCTATCATGGCTATAGCCAATTGATGCGCGGAATTGTGAAATGAGATTGCGGGGAAAACGGCTCTGGATTTCATAGCGGTACTAGTGTGAACGTTCCGGTTTTCTCCCTGGCTTCGTCCTGCAAGGACAGGGAGAAGCGGCGGGCGGTT
>Ga0214921_10002569_pt1 | contig 29303 bp, 21 predicted proteins | sample LL1505_MetaG_FD_177992 | JGI IMG/M metagenome (GOLD analysis project Ga0214921, IMG submission 177992) | Freshwater microbial communities from Lake Lanier, Atlanta, Georgia, United States - LL-1505 | ecosystem: Environmental > Aquatic > Freshwater > Lake | place: USA: Georgia | collected...
CGATTGATCTTGTCTTCCACGCTTGGGCAGTACCTTGGGCCAACACCTTCAATCTTGCCCATGAACATGGGGCTTCGGTCAAAGCCAGACCGAATGATGTCGTGCGTTCTCTCATTGGTATGCGTAATCCAACACGGCATCTGTGCGGGATGCATCTCTGCACGACCCATGAAGCTGAAAACAGGAACGCCGGCTTCGGCGTTCAAGCCGCCCGGCATGCCATCGCCCGGCTGCTCTTGGCACTTTGAAAAGTCAATGGTTCGCCCATCTAAGCGCGGCGGCGTGCCCGTCTTCAAGCGGCCCTGAGGCAGCTTGAGCTCTTTCAAGCGAGCTGACAAACTGACCGCCGGAGGATCACCCGCCCGCCCTGCCGAGTAATTTTCCAAACCAACATGGATCTTGCCATCTAGGAATGTGCCTGCCGTCAAGACCACTGTTTTTGATCGGAAGCGAACACCCACTTGCGTGACGGCCCCCACCACACGGTCTTCCACGCCATTTGACTCAATCATGAGATCGTCAACCGCCTGCTGGAATATCCACAGGTTTTCTTGGTTCTCGAGGCGGCGGCGTATGGCCGCCTTGTACAAAATTCGATCCGCCTGAGCGCGCGTTGCGCGCACAGCCGGACCCTTGGAGCTGTTCAGAATTCGAAACTGTATGCCGCCCTCGTCCGTTGCGATGGCCATGGCCCCGCCCAAAGCATCGACTTCCTTCAACAGGTGTCCTTTGCCAATGCCCCCAATAGAGGGGTTGCAACTCATCTGACCTAGGGTCTCGATGTTGTGCGTCAGCAAGAGCGTTTGACAACCCATGCGCGCAGACGCCAACGCGGCCTCGGTGCCGGCATGGCCGCCGCCGACAACGATCACATCAAATTCTTGTGGGTAAAGCATCAAATCACCAGTCCATCACCGTTAGGGCGGCGCTGCTCGCGCCGAGAGAGGCCTGAGGCCAAGGGGGTTGATTTTATCTGCATCAGGTGTTCCTTGCGTGACTGGTCACTGTAGCCCTCTCACGCTAAGCTCCAAGCACATGCCAACAGGAGACTTCATGAGCCAAGCCCAAACCCATCAAGAACGCTGCCATCCTGATGAGTGGCAGCTTCGTATCAATTTGGCGGCCTGCTATCGACTGGTTGCTTTGTATGGTTGGAGCGATTTGGTTTTTACCCACATCAGCGCCAAATTGCCACCCTCGGTGTGTGGCAATGAGCATCATTTTCTGATCAACCCCTATGGCCTGATGTTTGATGAAATTACCGCATCAAGCCTGGTCAAGATCGACATGCATTGCAACAAGCTAGATGCAGAGAACCCTTATCCGGTCAACCCCGCAGGCTTCGTCATTCACAGCGCCGTGCATGAGGCGCGCCCAGACGCAGAATGTGTGCTTCACACGCACACCCGCGCTGGCGTGGCAGTGAGCGCACAAAAGCAAGGCGTGTTGCCCATCAGCCAGCAAAGTACCTTTGTACTGGCTTCACTGGCCTATCACGACTACGAGGGCGTTGCGATACGCGACGATGAGAAAATGCGCTTGCAAAAAGACCTGGGAGAGGCCAACTTTCTCATGCTGCGCAATCATGGCTTGCTGACTGTTGGCAAAACCATTGCCGATGCTTTTTTGAGCATGTACACGTTTGAAAACACTTGCCGCATTCAAGTCGATGCTCTTGCAGGTCAAAGCGGCGCAGCCGATCTAACGGCCGTCAACCCCGAGATCTTGAAGGGGATTGCACACGTGATGAAGGTTCAAACTGGCGGCCTAGGGGGGACTTTTGTTTGGCCGTCTTTGTTGCGAAAACTCAATCGCGAGAATCCTGGCTACGACATCTGAACGTGCGTCAGTTTTTTTGAATGGGTTTTTGCTGCCAAGCCAACACGGCTCCCACCAGCAAGGCGCCGGCTGAAAAAAGAAGGCCTCGCTGCAGCCCCCCAGGGCCGTCTGAAATCCATCCGACCATGGTGGGCCCAATGATTTGTCCGACAGCAAAGATCACTGTGAAAACACTGATGCCTGCCGCCCACTGTGATGGCACCAGGTTGTGTTTCACCATGGCCGTGGTCGAGGCAACGACCGACAAAAAGACACCGCCAAACAACAAGCCCGACACAAGCATCATGGGCCATGCACTTGTGATGACGGGGATGATGGTGGCCACGCTAAGCAACGCATTCAAAATCGACAAAGACTGCCCGCCACGATAGCGATTCAACAGGCCCGCCCAAATTCTGGATGAGGCAACAACCGCAAGTCCCAGCAAGGCATAGAACCAAGTAATCTGAGATGCGCTTGCGCCTTGCTCGCGCAAGACCGCCACGACGAAGGTCATGTAGCCAATGTAGCCCACACCAAACAGGCCATACCCTGCCAAGCCAAATAGCCAATCGGGCCAATGCATTTGAAGGGCTTGATGGGCGGGTGTGTCGTCTTGGGTGTTCAACGGCTTCAACTCTGCCGTCCCTTTTTGCATCGGCAAACGAATGGCAAAAAGCACAAGCGTCATGATGAAACACGCTAAGGCCAAGACCCACCAAGCCCAGGCCCAAGGGTGAACAAACGATTGCTCATTTGCAGCCAGCAGCGCAGCAGGAACAACAAGTGCAGACAAAACAATTCCCCAGCCTGTTCCGCCGTAATAAAGACCCAACAACAAGCCAGACTGTGTGGGCCAATGCGCGCCAAGCCTGGCGGCCAACAAACCGCCGGAGACGAAAACCGCAGCGCTGAACACACCAGCCAACAAGCGTTGAAGCAAAAGGATGGGGGTTTCAGAAAAAAACCCTGTGAGCGCCATCAACAAAGACGCGATGAACGCGCCGCCGATCAAGACTGGGACGGCGCCCCAACGGTTCAACAAGCGAGGCGTGATCAGGGCGCCGATCAAATAGCCCACCGCGTTGAAGGTGTTCATGCTGCCTGCTATGGTGTAGGTCCAAGACAAGTCTTCTCGCATGGGAGGCAACAGCAAGGCATACGCAAAACGGGTCATGCCAAGCGAAACGGCCGCCGCCATAGAAATGCAAATTGCCAGCCAGAGCGCTGAGAAAAACCTTATGCTTTGCGTCATGAAAAACTTATTTGAACCTTGCCAAGCTGGCCAACTGCAACTTGCCTCACGCATTGTGATGGCCCCCCTCACTCGCAACCGAGCGCCACAGGCCTTGGCAAATGCGCTGATGGCTGAATACTATGCGCAACGGGCCAACCCCGCAACGGGCGCAGGCCTCATCATCACCGAAGCAACGGCCATCAGCCATCAAGGCCAAGGCTACGCGGATGTGCCAGGTATTTGGTCGGCTGAACAAGTCAAGGCATGGCAAGCTGTGACGGCCGCCGTGCACGCCAATGGCGGCAAAATAGTGGTGCAACTTTGGCACGTTGGCCGCATCTCACACACCAGTCTTCAGCCCAACGGGCAAGCCCCCGTTGCGCCTTCGGCCATCGTTGCCAAATCAAAAACGGTGCTGATTGAGAACGGCGTTCCAAGCTTTGTCCCAACATCGATGCCGCGTGCGCTCGAGTTGACTGAAATGCCGGGCATCGTTTCGGACTATCGGCGCGCTGCAAAAAATGCCATTGACGCCGGCTTTGATGGCATCGAAGTGCATGCAGCCAATGGCTATTTGATTGATCAGTTTTTAAGAGCCGACAGCAATCACCGCACAGATGCCTATGGCGGCAGCATTGAAAATCGCACCCGCCTTTTAAAAGAAGTGATGCTGGCTGTGAGCCAAGAAATTGGTGGCGGCCGCTGCGGTATTCGCATTTCGCCTGTCACACCCGCCAACGATGCAAGTGATGCCGCGCCACAAGCCCTGTTTGAGCATGTTGCAAGTTTTCTTGGCACTTTGGGGCTGGCGTATGTGCACACCATTGAAGGCTCGACGGGCGCAGCACGTGATTTTCAACAAGGTGAGGCGCCCTTTGACTACATGGCGTTGAAGCACGCCTATCAACAAAGCGGTGGCCATGGCGCCTGGATGCTCAACAATGCATATGACAGGGCATTGGCCGACCAAGCTCTGGCCGATGGCGCCGACCTGATTGCTTTTGGAAAATCTTTCATTGCCAACCCAGACTTGGCCGCAAGGTTGAAGCAAAACGGCCCCTACAACACGCCAGACCGCGCCACTTTTTATGGCGGTCATGCAGCAGGTTATACCGACTATCCAAGCCTCTAGGCCAGCCTATTGTCAGCCTGCCTGCTGCGCAATGGGCGCGTCTTCTAATTCAAACTTAACCCAAACCAATCGGCGCGGGCGCAATCGAAACAATTTGACTGAACAGCTTTTCATACACTGGCCCGGGCACATGTTTGCCAGTCAAGGGATCGGCGTTTTGCTCAAATGCTTTGTCGAGCGCCGCCCAGTCTTCATCGCTTAAAGCTCTTTCTGCCGCGGGCAGAACAACGGTTTCTTCTAAGCGCATGTGTTCTAAATAAGCCTCTGCATAAGGGCCCAAGGCCGCAACAAAATCAGCGCGCCGCGTGTTCCCTAAAAGTTCCCACGCCAAGAGCAAATGAAGTAACTCACGCGCCGCCTTTTCACTTCGAATGTGGTCTCTTTCCAATCGATCGATGGCACCCATCACTTCAGGTGCTCTTTTAACAAGCTTAGGAAACAGCAGGTTGGATTCTTTCGGATGGTGCAACCGTTCGGGAAATTCATCGATGTAAAAAAGCATGGCACGCATGACCTGAAAAAAGTTTTGAGCATCTTCAAGAGGCCCGCGCTCAACCAGTTGCAGCATGGCATGGAGCATGGCCGCAAGAGATGCATGCTCATCCCGAATAATGTGTAAGCTTCTTTTTTTCATGCCTTCCAGTTTGAATGCTGTTTGGCATTGAGAAAATGATGCAGATCAAGAAAACAATGCAAAATCACAGGCCATGAACCCAAGCAATTTACCTTTTCACGGTCGTCGCATTGAACAACAAGTGATGGGCCACGCCACCCGAGACGGCGATGGCGTCAAACTCACGCGCGTTTTGACCCAGGCTCACCAGCGGCGACTCGACCCCTTCCTGATGCTCGACAACTTTGGCAGCGACGATCCCAATGATTACGGGGGTGGTTTTCCAGATCACCCCCACCGTGGATTTGAAACCGTCACTTACATGATTGCAGGAAGAATGCGGCACAAGGACAGTGCTGGGAATGAAGGGCTCTTACAAAACGGTGGCGTTCAATGGATGACGGCTGGCAGAGGGGTTGTTCACAGTGAAATGCCAGAACAAGAAGAAGGTGTGATGGAGGGGTTTCAGCTTTGGTTGAACTTAGCTTCTTCTCAAAAAATGTGCTCACCAGCTTATGAAGATATTCAAAGTGATGCCATTCCAGAATACCTGCCTCATGAGTCCATTAGGGTCCGAGTTATTTCAGGTGAATCGAATGGTGTACAAGGTGCGGTACAAAGGTCCATTGACTTGTTTCCCACCAACCCTCTTTACTTGGACATCCATTTTGAGACTGACATTTGTTTTCAACAACCATTGAACCCCCTTCACAACGCCTTCTTGTTTGTTTACCGCGGTCATGTCCATGTGGTCAGTGACGGCGTAAAAACACCCGTGAATTTACACAGAATGGCCATTCTTCAAAATGAAGGAAATGGCGTTGTCATTGAAGGCTCGCCTGGTGCCAAAGTACTTTTGATCGCAGGACAACCCCTGAACGAGCCCATTGCACAACACGGGCCATTTGTCATGAATACGCGCGAAGAACTGATACAAGCGGTAGATGATTTCAGGGCTGGTCTTTTCACATCCTAATTGGGGTTTTTAAACATCAACAATCAAACACCAAAGATGCGCTGCTTGTCAATGAACAAACATGTGGATAGTTTTGGGATAACAACATGGTTATCCACACATTATTTTTATTTCTAAAGTTATTCATGTTTGAATGACAGCGCAGTAGCAGCCTCATGCACATCCTTCAAAATGATTCAATTCATTGATCTATAAAGAAAAAAGAGACTTGTCCACAGAACAAGCCTCTCCTTATCTACTACTACTATGTATTAATCTCTATAAAAGAAGAATACAAAGACAAAGTCAGAATTCAAATTAAATTGCTTTTCTGAATGCATCCATGCAGTTTTGCCACTGAACCATGACGGCAGCCAAGTGTCTTTCTTTCACATGGCCAAATCCTTTAATTTGTTCTGTCACATTGGCCATTTTCACAGCCAAGGCATGGTTTTCTTTTGTCAAAGAAGCCAGCAATTCATCAATGGCATCTTGGTACTCTTGAATGAGTGCACGCTCTGTTTGTCGCTCTTGGGTGCGGCCAAAAATATCCAAGGCAGTACCTCGTAGAAATTTGAATTGAGCCAAAACTTTGAAAACCAGAACCATGTGGGGGCTCATTTTTTGTTTGATGAGCTGGCCCTTCTCATTGCGTTTGGCAATAAGGGGTGGGGCTAGGTGGTAGAAAACCTTGAAATCGCCTTCAAACTGGGTTTTAACGCGTTCTAGGAACTGTTTGTCGGTGTGCAAGCGGGCTACTTCGTACTCATCTTTGTAAGCCATTAATTTGAACAACTGACGGGCAACTGTTTCTGTCAACAAGGATGAGCTAACAGAACTTTCTTTGGCCTTGACTTTCAAAACAAAATTTTCGTAGTGTTTGGCATACGCAGCGTTTTGGTAAGCTGTTAAAAAATCAACGCGTGTGGCGATCAAGTCTTCTAAACGATCGCGTTTTTTAAAGTGAATGACTTGCTGTGGTTTTAACAAAGCTTGAACGGCCGGCAATTGATGCGCTGCGTGTCGTCCCCATTCAAAGGCCGCAAGGTTTTGTGCAACAGCCACTTCATTGAGTTCGATGGCACGCTTCAAAGCATCAAGGCTCAAAGGTACCCAGCCTTTTTGCCAGGCATAACCCAGAAGCATGGGGTTGATGTAAATCGTATCGCCCATCAATTGGGATGAAAGATGGTCAGCATCAAAGGCGGCCAAACCATGAAGTCCAACGGTAGAAGCAATGTCTGCCGCACAACTGTCAGCTGGGTTTTCCCACTGTGTATTTTTAACAAATTCAGCGGTGGGTGAGCTGTGAGAATTTAAAGCAACGCGTGTTCTTCCCTCTATCATGCGTGACAAGGTTTCTTTGCCAGCAGCCACAATGGGGTCACAGCCTAAAATTAAATCAGCCGCAGCCATGCTGACGCGTGTGGTTTGAATGTCATCTTGGTGCTTGGCCAATAAAACATGGCTCCAAGTCGCCCCGCCTTTTTGGGCCAAGCCAGCAGAATCTTGTGTCACGATGCCAAGCCCATCTAAGTGAGCAGCCATGCCCAAAAGTTGACCAATGGTGATCACACCTGTGCCGCCAACACCAGCAACCACAACACCATAGGGCTGATGCGCATTGCCTAAATGGGGCACCACTGGCAAAGGCAAAGCGGGCAAAGTATCCCAACTGAACTTCTGTTCTTTGGATTTCTTCTTAAGTTGACCCCCTTCGATGCTGATGAAGCTGGGGCAAAAACCTTTGAGGCAACTGGTATCTTTGTTGCAGGTATTTTGATTGATGGCTCGTTTGCGACCAAATTCAGTTTCGAGCGGTTCAACCGACAAACAATTGGATTGAACACCACAATCGCCACAGCCCTCACACACCAATTCGTTGATCATGACCCGAACAGCCGGATCTATCATGGTGCCGCGCTTGCGACGGCGCCGCTTTTCAGTGGCGCAGGTCTGGTCATAAATAATGACGGTACAGCCTTTTACTTCACGCAGTTCACGCTGTATGGCATCAAGCTCATCGCGGTGGTGAACCAGCACGCCTTCAGCCAAAGCAATGCCGTCGTATTTTTCGGGTTCATCGGTGACGACTTTGATGACGATGGCGCCTTCAGCGCGCATGCTTTGCGCAATTTGAACAACCGTGTGTCCTTCAGCACGTTCGCCAACGCGCTGACCGCCCGTCATGGCAACCGCATCGTTGTACAAAATTTTGTAGGTGATGTTGACGCCCGCGGCAATGCTTTGACGGATGGCCAAGATGCCGCTGTGAAAATAGGTACCATCGCCAATGTTGGCAAACACATGTTTTTCATTGCTAAAGTGTTGTTGGCCAATCCAAGGTGTGCCCTCACCCCCCATTTGCGTAAAGCCAACGGTGCTGCGGTCCATCCAAACGCTCATGAAGTGGCAACCAATGCCCGCCATGGCACGCGAGCCTTCTGGAACTTTTGTGCTGGTGTTGTGAGGACATCCTGAACAGAACCAAGGCATGCGGTCTGCCGAAGGATTGAGAACCAAGCTGTTTTGTGCGCGCTCCTTGGCTTCAATGGTGTGCAGCAAGGCGTCGATGCGCGCCAAAACATCGGAGGGCAGATCAAGTTTTTTGAGCCGCTTGGCCAGCGCCTTAGCAATTAAGGTGGGTGTCAGGTCGGCATTGGCACGCAGAAGGCGATGTGCCGTTGGATTGGGCACGGACCATTCGCCACCCGAGTCATCGCCTTCGAGTTCATCAAACTTACCCACAATGCGAGGGCGCTGGGAGTCGGGCCAGTTGTACAACTCTTCTTTGAGTTGGTATTCAATGATTTGGCGTTTTTCTTCAACCACCAAAATCTCTTTCAGGCCTTTGGCAAACTCGCGTGTGCTTTGCGCCTCTAATGGCCAAACAACGGACACTTTGTGAACACGGATACCGACCCGCTGGCACGTTTCAGTGTCTAAACCCAGATCGACCAAGGCTTGGCGCGTGTCGTTGTAGGCTTTGCCGCTGGCCATGATGCCGTAGCGATCGTTCGGCCCCTCTATGACGTTGTGATTCAAACGGTTGGCGCGAATGTAGGCGAGTGCGGCATACCACTTGTAGTCAAACAAGCGGGCTTCTTGATCGAGGGCCGCGTCTGGCCACCGGATGTGAACGCCGCCAGGCGGCATTTCAAACTCAGGCAAAACAATCTTGACCCGATCGGCGTTGATATCGGCCGTTGCGCTCGACTCAACAACTTCTTGAATGGTTTTCATGCCAGACCAGACGCCGGCAAAACGGCTTAGCGCAATGGCGTGAACACCCAAATCTAAAACCTCTTGAACAGAAGCAGGAAAGAACACGGGCAGGCCACAGGCCTTGAAAATATGATCACTCTGGTGCGCAGCTGTAGAGCTTTTGGCAATGTGGTCGTCACCTGCTACAGCCAAGACGCCGCCCCACGCCGTGGTGCCGGCCATGTTGGCGTGTTTGAACACGTCGGAGCAGCGGTCGACGCCGGGTCCCTTGCCGTACCAAATGCCAAAGACGCCATCTAGTTTCTGACTGCCTGGCGGCGCAAAACCCAGCTGCTGAGTGCCCCACAATGCTGTGGCGGCGAGCTCTTCATTGACGCCGGGCTGAAAAACGATGTTGTGCTTTTCAAGGTAAGACTTGGCCTTCCACAAAGCCTGGTCATAACCACCCAAAGGCGAGCCGCGGTAGCCGCTGATGAGAGCGCCTGTTCGTTTGCCCGCCAAGGCATCGCGCTCTTGTTGCAGCATCGGTAAGCGAACCAGGGCTTGAACGCCGCTCATAAAGGCCCGACCAGACTTCAGGCTGTATTTGTCGTCAAGGGTGACATTGGCCAGCGCTTGGCGCAAATGTTCAGGCAAGGGAGCGTTCATGGTGTGCCACTTTCAAAAGCATGTAGGCGCAGTGTAGATCGACACGGCTTATCTTGGAAGCAAAACCCATGCTGTCATATCTTGTTTGAGACGGCCGGCCAATTCGCCGGCTGCATCGCCAGAGCCTACAAAATAGTCAGCACGCACGGCGCCCAGGATGGCGCTGCCAGTGTCTTGCGCAAAAACCAGCCTATTTAAGGGGGTTTGAGGCCCGCCGCTAGAAAGCCAGACGGCAGAACCGTACGGAATGCTGCCAGGATCGACTGCAATGGACCGTCCTGGCGTTAAGGGGACGCCCATTGCACCTTTAGGGCCCAAAAGTGCCTCGGCGCCGATAAGGGCCTCTTCTTTGAAGAAAATGAAGCGCGGGTTGCGCCACATGAGCTCATTGGTTCTGCGCGGATTTTGAGCAAGCCAAGCCTTGATGCCCGGCCAGGTGGCATCTTTGGTGAGGTTTTGATCGAGCAGCCAACGGCCAATGCTTTGATAGGGGTGTTCGTTGGTGCCGGCGAAGGCCAATCTGATTTGCGTGCGGCGACCATCGCGGTCAGTGAGCCACAAGCGCCCCGACCCCTGAATGTGAAGCACCATGGCATCAACGGGGCTGGCAATGAAGGCGATTTCTTTGCCCTTGAGGGCGGCTTGGGCGGCCGGCAATTTGGAAATCTCTTCTCTGCTGTACCAAGGGGAGCGCGTCTTTAAATTGGTGGGAACGCCATACAAGGGCACCTCAAAGCCAGGCCGTGGTGTTCGAGAGGCTTCAAAAACGGGCTCGTAATAAGCGGTCAAGAGCCCATTGGCAGGCGCTGCGGCGGCATTTAAATGTTCAACCCGATAGGGTTGGAAGTTCTCCATTACCCAGTTTTTTTGCAAAGCGGCGGGCTGTCCATCCAAACGCTTGACGTCGGCACAAAGGCCTTGTGTGTTGGGTAAGTTTCGCGCACAGTTTTGTCGCCAAGCGACCCACGCCTCGTTGAAATTATCGGCGTCAAAGCCAGGAAGGTCAGACCAGCGGGCCAACAGCCAGCGACTTTTGGGCCGGATGTAAACAGCGGGCGCATTTTCAGACACCGTTGCCGCTTCAGGAGCGGTCGCCTTTGGCGGTGTGACGAGAGCTTGTGGCCTTGGCGTTTTCTCAGGCGAGGAGCATGCCGACAAAAGTAAAGCACCCACAAGGCAGAAGCTGCCTAAAATCCGTGAACCAAGGAGATGATGCATGGGTTTGATCTTGTTAGAAGCGTTGTTGGCGTTGTTGATTTTGCTGGCGATTGTTTGGTGGACGATGTTTTCAGGTCGAGACAAGGGCGAACTGAAATCTGAAAAACCAAATGAGCCTGAGCCAAAGAGTCCGCCCAAAGAGTGACACAAAGACCGGCGCTCTTTCAAACGCATTCAAATCTCCCGCAATAAATTTGCCAATTCAACCGCTGACTTCACATCCATTTTTTCGAAAACGCGCGACCGATGAACCTCAACCGTGCGCACACTGATGTCAAGTTGGTCGGCAATGAGTTTGTTGGGCAAGCCTGCCACCACCAACTGCATCACATCACGCTCTCGGTCGGTTAAGTCTTGCAGGCGCGATACCAAGCCCGCACTTTGGAGATGAACGGCCAAACGCTCACTGGACAAACCCAAGGCTTGTTCCACGCGGTCAACCAAAGCGTTGTCAGAAAACGGCTTTTCGCAAAAATCAAATGCGCCGCGCTTGACACTGTCAACGGCCGTTGGCACATCGGCGTGCCCCGTTAAAAAAATAACCGGCCAAGTATGGGCCAAACCATTACCGATCAGCGTCTCAAACAAAGCCAAACCACTCTGCCCGGGCATTCGAACGTCCAATAAAATGCAGCCAGCCTGGGTGGGCACAGGCGTTTTGGGGCCGGGAAACCGTTCTTGCAACATGCGCTCAAAAGCATCTGCACTTGCAAATGACTCGCACATCAGCCGACGAGAACGCAGTAGCCAAGCCATTGCATCACGCACACTGGCATCGTCATCAACGATGAAAACACAGGCGTTCAGGGTGGGTTGCATCCATAGATTTTAGCGTTGCTCACAGCTCGGGGGCTGTAGGCAGGGTAAAGCGAAAAAGCGTGCCACAAGGCTCTTGTGCTTCGAACTCCAAATGACCGCCGTGTTGCTCGACAACGGTTCTGCAAAGACTAAGGCCCAGGCCCATGCCTTCTGCCTTGGTGGTGAAGAAAGGCGTGAACAATTGCTGCGCAATGTCGGGCGAAATTCCGATCCCCATGTCAATGATGCAAAACTCAACCCAGCCATGAGAGTCGCTGGATGCCGGCCTTTTCACTTGAAGCGTTAGAAGTCGCTTGCTGCAGTTGGGGTGGTCCATGGCTTGCATGCCATTGCGCGCCAAATTCAACAAGACTTGTTCGACCATGGTTCGGTCACACAAAATAGGCGATAAGCGCTCATCCAATTTGGTTTCGATGCGAACCTGTAATTTGTGAGCTTGCAGTTGCACAAGTGGCATCACAGCATCAATGATGGCTTGAGGGGTGACGACTTCTTTGTCTTGATCACGTCGCCGCACGAAATCATGCACGCTGTTGATGACCTTTCCAGCACGCCCGGCTTGCTCAGAAATTCTTTCAAAGGCCATTTGAAGGTCACTCAATGGCGGGTGTGTGTTGCTGAATTCTGGATGTTGCATCAGGTTTAAAGAGCCCGTTGCATAGCTAGAAATGGCGGCCAGAGGTTGGTTCAACTCATGGCTTAAAAGTGAAGCCATCTCGCCCACTGTCGCCAGCCGAGCCGTGGCTTGCAGGCGCTCTTGACTGGACCGCGACAGCTCTTCAATGCGACGTTGTTCGCTGATGTCCAAAAATGCACTCATCCAGCCCGTTTGTTGCCCTAAGACATTGATCAAGGGGGCTTCAAAAATAAGGACCGGAAAACGCGAACCATCGCTCCTCACAAAAACCGACTCAAAACCTTCACGCGGCGGTGCGTTGCCCGCCAAGCGAACCGCTTGACGTTGTCGATACTCGCCCACCATTTCGGGCGGCCAATAAGGCATGGGCGCAGATTTCCCTAAGAGCTGATCGGCGTCAAACCCCACCATCTGACAAAACGCAGGATTCACATAGGTGATACGGCCTTTCAAATCACGCGCACGCAAACCCGTGACCAAGGAGTCCTCCATGGCTTTTCGAAACGCAAGCGCATCTGCGAGGTCGCGTTCTGCTTTAAGTCGGCGTCTAGAATCTTTCACCAGTAAAACCAAAACGGAAACCAAGGCAATCGACATGGCCAAGACCAAGGCCGGCAAGATGTTGGGAAACCGATCTGGTGCAGCGCGCCGACCATCCATGCGAAGCATCAGCGTTGTGCCTGGCAAGTCCAGCAACTGCGTTGCTGTGAACAGTCGTTTGGCGCGTGGCAAAGTACCGTGAACGGCCAGCCGCGTGCCGTCGGGTTCGATGAAAGAAATTTCATTGCGACGACCATATGTCTCGCCCAACTCTGTGGCCAGAATTTCTTGAAGCCCGTAGGTTAAAAGCGTAAATCCAACCGCACGCCCCTGCACGAGGATGGGCAGGCACATTTCCATCACCTCCAAACCAATGCCATTGGCTTGGGGCACAAAGTAACTTCGCGAATAGGCGGGGCCATTGAGTCGTTTGGCGCGCAAACAGGTTTGAACGATTTCGGCTTGCTCGTTCATTCGCGTTTGAGCGTCAAACAAAGTCGGCTTAAATGGAGAGGCCGAGGCATCCAAGATCAAACCTTGCAGGTCTCTTCTTTCAACTCGAAGCCAGGCCTTGTTTTGACTCAACAGAAGCGGCACTTCTGCTTGCCATAATTTGGGGGGGAGCGACTTGATCTGTAAGGTTTGCAGGCTCACAATGTGCCTGCTGAAACCGTTGCGAATGTCGGTCACGGCATCTGCCGTGTCACGGTCTAATTCCGCTTGATATTGACTGGCCTCATACCGACCCGCAAGCCAAACCAAGGTCACCAAAAGCGCAACCACCAGTCCAAACAAGGCAATCCACAATGAAAAGCGACGGTCGGTAAATGAGCGCGTGGCAGATTTGAAAAGCTGCCAAAGGAGATGTGTGTTTTGCAACGATGAAGAGTCCGTTGGCGCCATGTGCAAAAGCCTAATAGGTTTAAGGTGCTACAGGAGTGGCTGCGACCTTGGTCACCTTCGGGTCGCTCCAAGTGCCGTCAATTAAAAACTCTTGAGTGTTGACTCGGCTTAGCGGCTGTTTGAGAATCAGCTGCGCCAAGAAAGTGCTCAAACCAATGGCGGGGTTCAGCGCAATACCGGCAAGCAATGACGCGGTGCCCGCATCCACTTCGGGAAAGATCAGGACGCGCAAGTTTTGAGTTTCGCGTTCAATGTCAGAGCTGCCATCCATTTGTACAAGCGCATTGACACCCTTCATTTGCAGGTTGCGTGTGCTGGCAATGCCTTGTTGAATCAAAACGTCGCCGCGAACCGTATCAAAGGCAAAACCGGCGCTGAACACATCTCTGAAATCAAACAACAAACGCCGCGGCAGAGCTTGCAGGCTTAGCACGCCCAACAACTTGGCAACACCCGGCTCAGCTTGAAGGAACTGCCCACGCCCCATGTTCACATTGAAGCGGCCGCCCAAGCTTGGGTAATGCAAGGTCATTGGCGAGCCCTGCCAATTAACCTGACCCTCTAATTTGCCAGCGCCCCCGCGCAGTGCGTCTTTGGTTCCTAAACGAGTTAACAAATCACCCGCATCAGAAACGTCCAGTCGAAAATTCATTTCGGTGCTGGCTTGTTGCGTGCCATCTTTTGAAGTGACCCATCGGCCACTTGCTTTGAAGCTGGCTTCAGGCAGGGTGATGTTCAGCTTGTTCAAACGCCATTCACCGCTGGCTGTCTGGCGTGGAAGTGACGTTTCTGTGTTCACCGCCTCAATTTCAACACGACCCAATTTTTTGCCGCGCAGCTCAAGGTCCTCCACCACAATGTCCAGTGCAGGAATACTTAAAGGAGAGTCCTCTAGCAGTGACTCCACGGCCTGATCTGCCGAAGGCGGTAAATTTAAGCGCGCTAAACGCGCATAAATGCGACCCGCATTTTGGTTGTTGGGCTGCCGGTATTCCAAATAACCACTGAACTCTTTGGCGTCTAAATTGGATCGCCACACATAGCCGTCACGAGATCCGCTGACCAAGACACTGCGCAGCTGACGGCCTTGCACCGTGACCTCATTGGCTTTCAGCGTCATCCGAGTGGGCAGGTAGCTTTGCGTTGTAGCAATCAAGGCGGAACTTTGAGCTGGACGCCAAGCGGGGCTAGACTTCGGTGGCGACAGCACTTGCACCCAGTCGTCTACAGAAAGAGATGGCAAATTGAATGAAGCCGTCACGCCTGTCTCGACGAGGGCAACGCCAGGTGTCGCAAAGTTTTCTCCGACCTGCCAGCGGCCCTGAATGACGCGAGGATCAGCGCCACTTACATCGCGCAAATAAGAGACAGACAAAGAACGCCCCCAAGTCATTTGGAGTTGATCGCGCAAAGCCTTGCTGGGGTTGGCGGTGTTGACGCTTTGAACCGTGTTTTCAAACTTGAAGGCCACCTGTTCATCGGCTTTTTTGTGAAGCGGTGCTGGCAAATTCAAGGCCAAGCCTTGAAGTTGCGACTGAATGCTCAATTCGCTTTGTCCGCCTTTAAAACCTAGACTTGCCGTGTAGTTGCTTGCGCCATTGGCATGCTGAGCAAGCAAGCTGAGCGCAGGAATTTCTTTGGCTTGTCGCAAGCCATTGGCGGTGACTTGCCCTTGAATGCGAATAAGCGGGTTGGCTTCTGTGCTGCGCGGTGCGAGCTTTCGCGTCCCTCCTTCTAACTTGATGGGGCCACCTAAAAACTGCGCGTTGACGCCCATCAAACTGAAGCCAGCCTCCGTGAACTGAATGTTGCCTTGTGCTTTTTCAAAAACGGGCAACACGGACTGCATGCGAATGTCATTGCCGCTGAGGGCCACGCTGCCTTGAAGACTTGTTTTTTCAAGATCAGCCAAAGGCAAGGACATTTTCAAGCGCGTCGTCAATGTGCCGCTGCTGCTGGCTTGCTCCAAAGCGCCACCCAGCATGTTGCTGACAGGTGAAAGGCGCAGTTCATTCAAGACAACACTGGCGCTGGCCTTAGATTCTCCTTGAACGTTCACAATCACGGGGCCTTTGAGGCTGGGTATTTCAGCTTTGATTTGCGTGAAGGGCATGTTGCCCCATTTGCCCGATGCGCCGTTGACTTTGAAGTTAAGTCGGTCAAATACGATGTCACCATTGACGCTGTTCATGATGGGCCAAAGGCCGGCTGAGCTGGCATTGCGATTTGCCGTGTTGGGGCTTGTCGCAGGAACGTAGGCGTATTGAACCTCTTTGACCTTGCCAGCAAATCTGAACTCGCCTTCTTTGGGGTTTGCAAATGGCAGATGTTTCAGATCGCCCTTGATTTTGACGCCAACGCCTTGAAGGCGGCCTTGTAAAACGGAGTCGCGCACATAGTAGCGAACACTTTGTGAAATGTTCAAGGGCAGATATCGGTGAACACGCGAAGCATCGCCTTCTTGAATGTTGCCCTGCAAATCCAAAATACCCAAACTGTCAGCAAGCGGACTGGGCCTCCAGCTGCCTTTGAAATCACCCTTGACATCGGCATTGCTTAAGCTCAGTTGCCATTCAGGGACCACAAGCTCATTCTTTTGATGTTGCCACTTGATGGCTGCTTGCAGCTTTTCCAAGGGGATGCGTGGATCTTCAAAAAAGCGATTAATTTGCAGCGCCCCTTTTTGAATCGAAGCATTGACACGGCCACCCTCTGCATTCATGTCAAAGCTGATATTGGCATTCTCAATGCCTGGCCAATTTTCGGAAGAGGTGCCGGGCTTACCACCTTCAAAATAAAAGTTATCAACGCGGCCGTTGGCCGTATTGACCTGGTATGTTTTGTCTTGGCCGGTGTTTTTTTCGGTCCACTCGATGTGCAGCGGGTTGACCAAACCACTGACTTTGTGTTCCTGCAAGGCTTGTCGGGCGGGCTCTGGCAATGGCAATTGGAGTGCAATGTTTCGAAGTGCAAGCAAATCTAATTGATCACCATGAAAGCGCCCTTGCGCACTCGTGCCCTTGTCAGCCTCTGCATAAGAAAGGCTGATGTTGCCACCAGGCCAATGCAAGCCATCGGCGGTGTCAAAGCTCAAACCGGCGGTTGAAAAATCAAAACCATTGGCCATGGGCTTGAACGACACACGCCCCGCGATGTGCTTGAATGAAAGGCTTTCCAATTCGGGGCTGAGTTGCGCTTTGGCATTTTCTAGCACCAGGTCGGCAGTGGCCTGTTGAATGTTGCCTAGGTTTAAGTCAAGCCACATGCGCAAGGCGCCTTGGCCTTGTGTGGCGTTGACTTTCCAAGGCAGGTGGGGTCCTAGTTGTGACAGATTCACATCTGAGAACTCAGCATGAAGCTGACCGGTCCAATCCTTGACCCGTCCTGGGTGTGTCGACAAAAGGCCACGGCGCACATCGCCCATTAAGGTGAAGGGCGCACCCCAACCTGCCGGGGGTGTGGCGTCTAGTCGCCATTGATGATGGCGCGCAGAGTTTCGCAACACCCAAGACACCTGATTCAAATTCAAGGCCGCCTTGTCGCGGCTCAAAGGGTTGAACTCGTCGGTCCAAACCACGGTGCCCTGCTGCACAAGAATTTCTTTTTGCGCAAAAACCCAGTCGGCGAAAGCCGAGTCGGGGGAGTTGTCTTTTTTCAAGGCAAGACCTGCAATTCGCCAGTCACCATTTTCGGTTCGGCGAATGTCCAAGGTCGGAGAGTCGATCACCAACTGCTCGACGCCCAGGCTGAGCACAGACCGAACGCTGATGGCAAAAATAACTTTGGGCAAAGTGAGAGCGCGTCGTCCCTCAGGGTCCATCAAGCTCAGGTCATGGATTTCAAAGGTCGGCATCCAACCCGTTGAAACGGCCTGCAACTTGCCCATGTGGACAGGCACCCCAATGGCTTGCGTGGCTAAGTTTTCGAATTTGGGCCTGAAGTCTTCAATTCGGGGCACAATCCAAAAATGCAATGCCGTCCAAGCCATTCCCAAGACAAAGCCGCTGACCAACAAAACCCACGCGGCAAAGCGCAGGGCAGTGTTGCAAACTTGGGCAAGGGTAGAAAACTTCAACATTCGAATGACGGTATGGACATAAAGACCTAGGCAGGGAATTATGACCGCCACAAGCCCATTTGAGACAGACCCAGACATGGATTCAAAACGTCCCCCGCCGCTCTCAGAAGGCTCGCGTTTTTTTCAAAGGCTTCAAAGGCGCTATGTCGATGTCTTTGCGAGCTTGCCTACGGGCGTGCCTCACCGCGAGCTTTTGAATCAGGCCTACCAACAATTGCGCAGCCAGGGCCATGCGGTTGGTCCTGCCTTGCGTATCTTGCGCCAGTGGTGCATGTCGCGCTTGCTCACGCTGGACTGTGATCAAGGCGGGTCACTTGAAACCATTACCTTGGGGGTCACCCACTTGGCGGAAATGGCCTTAGAAGAGGCCTGTCAGCAGGCATTTCATGACTTGGATGAGCGGCACGGCGCGCCCATGCTGGCATCTGGCGAACGCGCAGAGTTTTGGGTGATCGGCATGGGCAAGCTGGGCGCGCGCGAGCTGAATGTCTCGAGCGACATCGACCTTATTTATGTGTATGACGAAGATGGCGAAACGGCGGGCAACGCACAGGGCATCGGCAAAATCTCGGTGCAAGAATATTTCAGCCGAGCGGTCAAAGCCCTTTTCACTTTGATTGGCGAGACCACTGAACATGGCTTTGTTTTTCGGATGGACTTGGCACTCCGGCCGAACGGCAACTCGGGTCCTAGCGTTGTCTCTTTGGGCGCGTTGGAAGAGTACCTGTTGGTTCAGGGCCGCGAGTGGGAGCGCTTTGCGTGGATGAAAAGCCGTGTCATCGCACCCAAGAGCGCACTTCAAAATGGTTCCGCAGCCAAGCTTCGCAGTGTCATCTTGCCCTTCGTGTTCAGACGGTATTTGGACTACAACGTGTTTGAGTCTTTGCGAACCTTGCACCAACAAATTCGCGATCATGCCGCCAAGAGAAGTGCCGGACACCCCGAGCGCGCCAACGATGTCAAACTTTCAAGGGGCGGCATTCGTGAAATTGAATTCACGGTGCAACTGTTGCAGGTGGTGCGAGGCGGCCAGTTTCCAGAACTGCGAACGCGCCCCACCCTCGATGCCATACAGCGCGTGGCCAAAGCGGGCCTGATGCCTGCAGAAACGGCACTGGCCCTCACGCAAGCCTATGTGTTTTTGCGCAAAGTGGAGCATCGGATTCAATACTTAGACGATCAGCAAACACATGTGCTGCCCACGCAAGATGCCGACTTGCAGTGGATTGCGAGCACCATGGGGTATGCGGCAAGCCATGATTTCCTGACCGATTTAGATGCCCATCGCGAAGTCGTGGCACATGAGTTTGATATTTTGTTGGGGGGTGATCGCCAATGCCAGTCTTGTCAAACGGGCGCTGCCAGCGAGAGGCCCGAGCTAGAGGCGGTGTTGGACCTTTTTCAGGGCGAGGCCCGCACCCGCTTGGCTCATTGGCAAGACAGCCCCAAAGTCAAAAGCCTTCGAGACGACGCAAGGGGCCGCCTCATGCGGCTGTTGCAACGCACGGCGCAATGGCTCCAAGAAGGTCGGGTTGAAGAGGACGCGGTGGTCCGGATGGCCGACTGGATGGAGCCATTGATGCGGCGCGAAAGTTATTTGGCCATGATGCTTGAGCGACCAGCGGTCCATGAGAGATTGCTTCGCTTATTGGGCGCGGCCAAGTGGCCCGCACGCTATTTGGTTCAGCATCCAGGTGTGATCGATGAGTTGGCCAATGGCGATGTGTTGCAACAAAGGTTTGTGGCGCAAGACTTTGAGTCTGAACTTCAGGCAAGGCGGGCGGCCTTGAAAAGAACCCTTGAAGACGACGAGGAGAACTTGTTGAATTTGCTTCGCCGGGCGCACCATGCCGAGGTTTTTCGAACTTTAGCGCGAGATGTCGAGGGGCGCCTGACCGTGGAACAAGTGGCTGACGATTTGAGTGCCATGGCCGATGCTGTTTTGCGTGTCACGGCCGAATGGTGTTGGTCCTGCTTAAAAAACCGACACCGCGAAGTGCCGCTGTTTGGCATTGTGGCTTACGGCAAATTGGGTGGCAAAGAGCTGGGATATGGCAGCGACTTAGACATCGTCTTTGTCTACGAAGATCCCGATGAGCGGGCGCCTGAGGTCTACGGCGCCTTTGTCAGAAAGCTCATCAATTGGTTCACGGTCAAAACTTCAGAAGGGGATTTGTTTGAAATCGACACGGCGCTTCGCCCCAATGGAAGCTCAGGTTTGTTGGTAACCACTTTCGCTGCGTTTGAGGATTATCAAGAACAAAGAGGCAGCAACACAGCATGGACCTGGGAGCATCAAGCGATGACTCGGGCACGCTTTGTGATGGGGCACGGTGCGATGGCAAGCCGGTTTGACCAAGTTCGGCGCAGCGTGATCAGCGCCCCCCGTGATGAAGCCTCTTTGAAATCTGAAATCGTGACCATGCGCAATCGAGTCCGAGCGGCACACACCATCAAGCCCGACCTGTTTGATGTGAAGCACAGTCCGGGTGGCATGGTGGATGCCGAGTTTGCCGTGCAGTATTTGGTCCTCATGCAGGCCTGCGCGCACCCCGAATTGGCCGACAATGTGGGCAACATTGCCTTGCTTCAGCGGGCAGAAGTTGCAGGTTTGCTATCCAAAGACGTTGGCGTGAAGGCTTCTGCGGCTTACCGCGAACTGCGCCGCGTGCAACACAAGGCGCGGCTGAATGAGGCCCCCACCCAGGTGCCGCAAGCAGAACTGCAAAAGGAAAGAGACGCTATCCTGACACTTTGGCGGGCTGTTTTTCCAGAGGCAACAAAGGGATTAAACAGCCCGTGACAAGTTAAAAAATTAGAAGTAAACTGTTCAGTCACAAAATAGAATGGACAGTTCAATGTTTAACATCAAGCTCATCAAATCATTGGCCGCGGTGCTATGGGTGCTGGCCGTGTCATCCAGTTGGGCACAAACTGCTGCCTCGCCTGTGGCTCAGTCGGCGGCATGCCCTGTGCTCTTGAACCATACATTTCCAAGACTACAAGATGAGAAACCTCAATCGCTGTGTCAATACAGTGGCAAGGTGATCTTGGTGGTTAACACAGCCAGTTATTGTGGCTTCACGTCGCAATACAAGGGCCTAGAAGCGGTGTACAGCCAATACAAAGACAAAGGCTTGGTGGTTTTGGGCTTTCCTTCGAATGACTTCGCACAGGAAAAAGCCAACAACCAAGACATCGCCGATTTTTGCGAAAACACCTTTGGTGTGAAGTTTCCGATGTTCACCAAAACAGCTGTTACGGGCGATGCGGCCGCACCCTTTTTCAAGCAGTTGGCGCAGGACCCTGGTCAAAGACCCAAGTGGAATTTTTACAAATACTTGATTGGCCGCGATGGCAAGTTGATTGACAGCTACAACAGCATGACCAGCCCTGAAAGCAAAAGTTTGGTCCAAGCCATTGAGAAAAGCCTCGCTCGAAAAGCCTCTTGAGCTTTGCATCAGCAGGACCTGTTAGACCTCACAGAGAACGACATCTTGAAGTACAAGAAGATTGCCATAGTTGGCTCGGGCATTTCAGGCTTGGCTGTTGCGCACAGCCTCCAAGGTCAAGCCGATATCACGCTGTTTGAAGCCGGCGCGTACTTTGGCGGTCATGCCAATACCGTGGACATCACCTTGCCTACGGACCAAGGCATGCTCACCTATGGCGTGGACACCGGATTTTTGGTTTTCAACGAAAGAACCTATCCCAACCTGATCAACCTGTTTGCGGAGTTGGGCGTCGAGACAGCTTTGTCAGACATGTCGTTTTCTGTGCAAGCACCTAAGGCATGGGGCCAAGAGACCTTGGAATGGAGCGGCAGCGACTTAGACACAGTTTTTGCACAACGCCGAAATTTGCTGCGACCGCAATTTTTAAAAATGTTGTATGACGTTGTGCGCTTTAACAAACTGTGTACGCGCATTGCTGAGCAGCAAGCAGAAAGTGAAATGCGACAAGCACTTTCTGACTTTTTAAAACAACATCGCTTTGGCGAGGCTTTTCAAAACTGGTATTTCTTGCCGATGATGGGTTGCATTTGGAGTTGCCCAACCGATCAAATGTTGGCTTTTCCAGTGGCCACCATGATTCGCTTTTGCCACAACCACGGCCTGATTCAAGTCAGCAACCGGCCACGCTGGTTCACCGTCAAGGGTGGCTCACGCAACTATGTTGAAAAAATCGTCAGCGCAATCGCTGACAAGCGTTTGAACACGCCCGTTCAAATGATTGAGCGCGACGAAGACGGGGTGCGAGTGATGACGCAAGGCCATGCTGAACGCTTTGACGAAGTGGTGCTGTGCACACACTCAGATCAAGCTTTGCGGCTGCTCAGAACGCCAAGCCAGGCCGAGGCGCAGTACTTGTCTGCCATCCGCTACCAAGACAATGTGGCGGTGTTGCACACCGAAGAGAAGGTGTTGCCGAGCAGGCGCAAAGCTTGGGCGGCATGGAATTATGTGCGTGCTGAAAATGAGCAGCAAGAAAGCAGCAGAGTGTGCTTGCACTATCTCTTGAACAAATTACAACCCTTGCCTTATTCGCAAGCGGTTGTGGTGTCGCTCAATCCAACGCAAACGATCGACTCGAAAAAAATCATTCAAACCATCGACTACGCACATCCCGTGTTTGATTTGCCGGCCATTGATGCGCAACAGCACTTGCACCAGATACAAGGGCAACAACATACTTGGTATGCAGGTGCTTGGTTGGGCTATGGCTTTCATGAAGACGGTTTGAAATCAGGCTTGGCGGTGGCCAGAGAACTGCTCAAGAGGGTCAATGCATGAGCACGGGCGGCGTGCTCTTGGGCCATGGCCAAGTGCGCCACGTGCGTTTGCGTCCGACGCGCCACGCCTTTGATTACAGTGCTTATTTCTTGATGCTGCCGATGAGGCGCTTGAACGCCTTGGCAAAAAGCACTTCACAAACTGGCGGATCCAACACAACAGATTTGGCACTCAATAAAGCGGGCCTGCTGGCCTTTTTTGACACCGACCATGGCGACGGCCGCTCACCCCAAAACGGCGGCGCGCTGGCTTGGATTGAAGAACTGCTTGAGAGTCAAAAAATTCATGATGCCAAAGGAGAAATTTGGCTTCAAACATTTCCCAGAGTGTTGGGCTATACCTTCAAGCCCGTGAGCTTTTGGTATTGCCATCGATCTGACAATACGCTGGCCGCCATCTTGGCTGAAGTTCACAACACCTTTGGGGAGCGCCATTGCTATTTGTTGCCAGAGCCAAAATTCGGCCGTACAGAACACGCCAACAAGATCTTTCATGTCTCGCCTTTTTGTGATGTCAAAGGTCAATATGACTTCCGCTTCATGCGTACTTTTCAAGGCGATATCGAACGCGTCGTTGCTCGGGTTGACCATGGCGATGACGACGGCCCCTTGATTCAAACCAGCATCAGTGGCGACTTGGTGCCCGCCACGCGTGAAGAAATTCGGCGGACTTTTTGGCGCTACCCCTTTTTCACACTGGCTGTGATGTTTCGCATTCACTGGCACGCCCTTTTGCTTTGGCTTAAACGCGTGCCTTTCTTTTCCAAGCCAGAACCACCGTCTCAATTGGTCTCGCGCGGACAAGCACCTCCAACCATTATTTCCAAAATCAGCTGATCATGAACTCCAGCCCCTCAACCAGCACGTCGTTCGAGCTTCAATCTGCGCCCATGGCCGTTCGCAAAGTGTTGCAATTGCTTGAAAAAATGGAACACGGCACTTTGACGGTTCAGTTTCCCGACCGCAGCACCAAAGTGTTTGGCAAATCTTCAACCCACCACGCCGCCATCAGCTTGCAAAACTGGAACGTCTTCACCGCCAGCTTGAAGTCGGGCGACATTGGTTTTGCAGAGACTTACATTGCCGGAGATTGGAGCACGCCTTCTTTGAGTGATTTGCTGCGGGTCATGATTCAAAACAGACGCGTGGTGGACGAGTTGATTTTTGGCACTTGGTGGGGGCGAATGGCTTACCGCATCAAGCACTTGCTCAACCGCAATCACAAGGCCAACAGCAAAAAAAATATTCATGCGCATTACGACTTAGGCAATGCGTTCTATGAGCTTTGGTTAGATGGCACCATGAACTATTCCTCCGCCTTGTTTGAAGGCGACTACAGCCAAAGCATGGGAGATGCACAACGCGCCAAGGTTCGCCGCGCACTGCGCATGACCGATGTGGGCGTAGGGTCGCGGGTGCTGGAGATTGGCTGTGGTTGGGGTGCTTTGGCCGAAATGGCCACAATGGATTTTGGCGCCCATGTGACTGGCGTGACATTGTCGACCGAGCAGCTGGCGTTTGCCAATGCGCGAATGAAATGGAATGGTAAATCTGAAAAAACAGACTTGCGCTTGCAAGACTACCGCGACATTGACGATGGCCCTTATGACGCCATTTGCTCAATTGAAATGATTGAAGCGGTTGGCAAAGAGTTTTGGCCGACCTACTTTCAAACCGTGAGTCAACAATTGAAGCCCGGCGGCAAAGCCTGCATTCAAAGCATTGTGATTGACGATGCGCTGTTTGATCGCTATGTGAAATCGACAGACTTTATTCAACAGTACATTTTTCCTGGCGGGTGTTTGCCAAGCCCTTCAGAGTTCAGAAGACAAGCCCGCTTGGCAGGTTTAGAGGTGATCGATGAGCTGAAGTTTGGGCCGGATTATGCAGAAACTTTAAGGCGCTGGCGCCATGACTTCATGGCCCAAGAGGCGCAAGTTTTGAACTTAGGTTTTGACACCCAATTTTTGCGTTTGTGGGAGTTCTATTTGGCTTATTGCGAGGCAGCATTTGACGAAGCCAACACGGATGTGATTCAGTTCACCTTACAGAAAAAGCATTGACATGTTTGCTCTTCGCCGTCAGCGGTTTTTTTCAGGTGGCATTGCGTTGCTCGCATGCCACTTGGCTTTGAACTTGGTGCATGCCTCGCCAGCCTTGTTGCCTGGGGTTCAACCCTTGCCCCAACAGCGCTTGAGCATCTGGGGCTTTGACATTTATGACGCGCGTCTCTGGGTGCGCCCTGGCTTTTCCATGGCAAGCTATTCGGCACACGCCTTCGTTTTGGAATTGTCTTACTTAAGAAGTCTGGAAGGCTCGGCCATTTCAAAAAGGTCCATTGACGAAATGCGCAAAGTAGGCACTTTCTCGCGTGATCAAGAAACCATGTGGCTGAAAGCCATGTTAGATATTTTCCCCAATGTTCAAAAAGCTGACCGAATTCAGGCGGTCTACGCCCCTAACGCAGGCGCAGAATTTTTCTTCAACGACAAAGTCATTGGCCGCATACAAGACCCTTTGTTTGCACAACTGTTTTTTGGCATCTGGTTGCATGAATCAACGACGGCGCCCTCTCTGCGGCAAGCTTGGTTGAAGGGCCTATGAGCGCGCTTGAACACATCTCGCACAAGCAAAGCATGGGCTATGGCTTGTTGGCATTGCCTTTGGCTTTTGTGGCGTTGCCCATGTACGTGAATTTGCCGCATTTTTATGCCACCCAGTTTGCCGTGCCTTTGACAAGTTTGGGGGCTGTGTTGCTGTTCAGTCGTTTGATAGACGCCTTGGTAGACCCCATGCTAGGGCGTTTGAGCGACGCGCTTTACTTGCGCTCTTCTTTGAGTGTGTTGGGCGTGGCTTTGGCCTTTGCGATGGGCTTGTTGTTGTCATTTGCCGCGCTCTTTTTTCCGCCTATTTTCACAGACTCTTTTGACTATGTGATCTGGGTGGGCGTGTGGGTGACTTTGTGCCACCTTAGCTACAGCGGTATCAGCATCCTTCATCAAGCTTGGGCCTCAAGACTGGGCGGCGGTGCAAGCCAACAAAGCCGGGTTGTCGCATGGCGCGAGGGCGCAGGCTTGGTGGGTGTGGTCACTGCATCGGCGCTGCCCGTGATGGCGGGCTGGCTGTCGACCACGGTGTTCTTAGGACTGATGTTGGCGCTTGGCCTGTTGGTGTGGTCCCGTGTGATGCTTCAAACACTGATTCAGAAAGACGACCAGACGGCGCTTTCTGACAAAGACAACTACTTGCCACTGAGGCAAATCAGTTTTCGCAAATTGCTTTGGGTGTTCTTGTTAAATGGCATTGCCAGTGCTGTGCCTGCAGGGCTGGTGATGTTTTTCATCGAAGATCAAATTCAGGCTTCGGCGGCCATGTCGCCCTTGTTTTTAGGCGTCTACTTTTTGTCAGGCGCGCTGTCATTGCCCTTGTGGCTCAAACTTGTGCGTGCACAAGGCTTGGCCAAGGCGTGGCTGATTGGCATGGCTTTGGCCATCATGAGTTTTGGCAGCGTTGTTTTTTTAGGCCCTGGCGACGAACTTGCTTTTTTGGCGATTTGTCTGGCATCGGGCATCGCTTTGGGCGCAGACTTGGTGGTGCCTGCTGCCCTGCTCAACCGCGTGATTGACCAACTGGGACATCGAGGCCGTGCAGAAGGTCTTTATTTGGGCTGGTGGAACCTGGCCAGTAAATTGAATTTGGCTTTGGCCGCTGGCCTGTGCTTGCCCTTGCTTTCCTATTGGGGTTACTCGCCGGGCACTCAAACAGCAGAAGGTTTGAGGGCGTTGTCTTTGGCTTATGGCGTATTGCCGTGTGTGCTGAAGCTCTTGGCATTGGCCGTGTTGTTTGTGTTTTGGATTCAACCGTCGGCGCAGCAGCCGGCATCTAGGAGTGATCGATGAACAGACGTCTGTGGTTACAAAATATGACGCAGGGTTTGACTGCGCCGTTTCTTGCCCGCGCAAGCACAGTTAGCTTGGCGGCTGGCAGCGCACTGGCTTTATCGGCTTGTGCAGGCCCTCAAATTTCTGACTATGCGGCACAAACACCTGCTTTAGATTTGCGCACGTACTTCAATGGGACGGTGGACGCATGGGGCCTCTTCACCGATCGAAGCGGCCGCGTGGTCAAAAGATTCACTGTGCTCATGGAATGCAAGTGGCAAGGTGACGAAGGCGTGCTGGATGAAGCCTTTGCGTATTCAGACGGCACAAAAGAACGCAGGATCTGGCGCTTGAAGGCCCTGCCCAATGGCCGATACGAAGGCCGCGCAGACGATGTGGTGGGCATGGCTTCGGGTCAAACAAAAGGCAATGCGTTTCAATGGCAATACACCTTGGCCTTGCCTGTCGACGGCTCGGTTTGGCATGTTCAATTTGACGATTGGATGTATTTGATGGACGACCGAGTGATGTTGAACAAAGCTGTCATGAGCAAGTTGGGTGTTACTTTGGGCGAAGTCACTTTGTCTTTCACTCGGCGCGAGCCCGTCGCTGCTGGAGCCACTGGAGTTAAGCCATGAGCCTTCAGGCCGCCAAAATGACACCGCCTGTCGACAGCACAACGCCGCCAGTTGCTACCGCCAAGCGCCGATGGGGCGCTCCCATGAACCAGCCCATTCAGAATTGGCAAGGTCGCCGTGTTTGGTTGGTCGGTGCTTCTAGCGGCATTGGTTTGGCTTGCGCCAAAGCCATGCAGGCTGCTGGTGCGCATGTGATTGTTTCGGCGCGCGATTTAGGCACCTTGTCCGAGTGGGCCGCAGCCTGCAAGACGAAGGGCTTGCCCGTGGCGTTGATGTCAGTGGACGTGACCGATGCCTTGCAAGTGAAGTATGTCGCGCGGCAAGTTGCCGCCGGCGGCCCCTTAGACTTGGTGCTGTATTGCGCCGGACACTACCGCGCTCAGCGCGCAACAGCGTTTGATTTGAATGACATGCTCAGGCATCAGGATGTGAATTACAACGGCATGCTGCGGGTTTTAGACGCTGTGTTGCCCGTTTTCTTGCAGCAAGGCCACGGCCACATCAGTTTGGTCAGCAGCGTGGCGGGTTGGCGTGGTTTGCCCAATGGCTTGGCATATGGACCCACCAAGGCGGCCATGACGCACCTGGCCGAAACCTTGTACATGGATTTGCAAGACAAAGGCATTGGGGTGAGTGTGGTCAACCCAGGTTTTGTGGCCACCCCCTTGACGGCACAAAACAATTTTCAAATGCCCGCGCTCATTTCGCCAGAGGAGGCTGCGAAAGCCATGTTGGCAGGTTGGGCGGAAGGTTTGTTTGACATTCATTTTCCCAAGCGATTTACAAGCTGGTTGAAGTTAATGCGCGTTCTGCCCTATCGCGTTTACTTTGCATTGGTTCGACGGTTTACCGGACTTTGATCATGAACCAGCGCGAAACATTTGCACAAATAGCCCAGCTCTTTGAGGCGCTCCAACCGCAGAGCTTGGCGCAATTGAAAAACTTTTACAGTCCAGTTGCGCAGTTCAAAGACCCCTTCAACCAGGTTCAGGGTATGGAGGCCATTGAGCAGGTTTTTCTGCACATGTACGCGTCCCTTGAGAACCCGCGCTTTGTCATCACAGCGCAGGTGGTCGACGGCCATCAAGCATTTATGACCTGGGATTTCAAGTTTCGATTCAAACGGTTTGACACCATCACAGAGCAAGTGGTGAAGGGCACCACGCACTTGGTGTTGGATGATCAATTGCGCATCATCTTGCACCGAGATTATTGGGACGCCGCCGAGGAGCTTTACGAAAAGCTACCTTGGGTGGGTGGCTTGATGCGTTGGCTTAAAAAGCGCGCCAACAGCAGCTGATCACTTGGGCAGGCTGTCAATGAAGCTTTGACGTTGCATGAGTTTTTCGTGCAGTTTGTCAAGGTTGGGGTACATGTTTCGCCATTCAATGTTGGCAAAACGGAAGTCCAAATAACCCAGCGCGCAACCCACCGCAATGTCTGACAAACTCAGGTGCGCGCCTGAACAGAAAGGCTTTTCTGCCAAGCCATGCGACATGGCGCGCAGGGCCTTGTTTATTTTGTCAAGCTGCCGGTCAATCCATGCCTGACTGCGCTGCTCGGGGGGCCGGTGTGCCCATCCGGCTTCCATGCGAGCCAATATGGCGGCATCAAGCAGTCCATCGGCCAAGGCCTCCCAGGTTTTCACTTCTGCGCGTTCACGGCCATTGCTTGGAATTAACTTGCCCACAGGAGACAAGGTATCCAGATATTCCACAATCACGCGGGAGTCAAAAACAGCCTCACCGCCCTCAAGCACCAAACAAGGCACCTTGCCTAGCGGGTTGGAGGCGTGAATGGTGGTTGTGGCGGACCAAACATCTTCGGCCACCATGCGGTACTCGAGTTTTTTTTCTGCCATCACGATGCAGACTTTGCGGACATAGGGGCTGGTAGGTGAACCGATCAATTTCATGGTTTGTTCTTGTCAAATAGAGTCAAAAAGCAGGGCTAAGAGTGTTGCATTCTAGAGGAATCCAAAGGGGGTTTCCTTGTAAGGGCTAGAACTTACAATGGGGGCATGACTTCTTCTCCTATCTCCGCCCTTTCTCCGTTGGACGGTCGTTACGCCAACAAACTCAATGCCTTGCGACCTCTCATGAGCGAGCAGGGCTACATGCATCGCCGTGTGCAAGTTGAGATTGCATGGTTCATGGCCATGTCGGATGC